>Ga0209526_10000043_pt1 | contig 69121 bp, 55 predicted proteins | sample JacPinW_OM2H0_M1_FD_188566 | JGI IMG/M metagenome (GOLD analysis project Ga0209526, IMG submission 188566) | Forest soil microbial communities from Algoma, Ontario, Canada - Jack Pine, Ontario site 1_JW_OM2H0_M1 (SPAdes) (version 2) | ecosystem: Environmental > Terrestrial > Soil > Boreal... | reverse complement strand
CAACTCGGAGATCGTACGCAACTTCCTCGAGCAAGGAGGCCAGGCACAACTCGTCGCCGCTACTCGGGAATTCAGCGTCAGTGAGGGCAAGAAGAACACCAAGATGCTCGGCACCTATAGCCCGGTCGGTAACCTGGACTGGGCCGTGATCGTGCAGAAGCCGCGCGACGAAGCTTATCGGGGCGTATTCGAAATGCAGCGCACTGCCCGTCTGCTGGCGTTCCTGGCCATCCTGCTGAGCATTGCCATCAGTATTTTTGCCGCGCGCCGCATCACCAACCCGCTGGAAATTCTCACCGCCTCCAGCCGTGCCATCGCTCGCGGAGATTTCTCGCAGCGGGTCCAGCTGGCCAGCCGCACCGAGATCGGGGAGCTGGCAGCGACCTTCAACACTATGTCCGAAGAGCTCGAACAATTCGTGCTCGACCTCAAGCGCGCAGCCACCGAAAATCGCGATCTGTTCATGGGTTCTATCCAGATGCTGGCAGGGGCTGTCGATGAAAAAGATCCATACACTCGAGGACACTCCGATCGGGTTACGCGCTACTCGCTCATGATTGCGCGAGAAATGGGGCACCCCGAAGAATTTCTGGAAATCGTGCGCGTGTCCGCCCAACTGCACGACGTAGGCAAAATCGGGATCGAAGATCGCATCCTCAAGAAACCGGGGGCGCTAACGCCGGAAGAATTCGACATCATGAAGACCCACACCACCAAGGGCGCCAACATCTTGAGTCCGGTGGCACAATTGAAAGACATGATCCCGGGCATCGAGTTGCACCACGAATCGCTCGACGGGCGCGGTTACCCACGGGGCCTGCAGGATGCGGAAATTCCCCTGCTGCCCCGCATCATCGCCGTGGCCGATACCTTCGATGCGCTGACCACCAGCCGTCCCTATCAGCACGCGCACGATCCGGAATCCGCCCTCCGCATCATCCACAATCTTTCCGGCAAGCGACTCGATCCGACTGCGGTCGCCGCGCTCACCACAATCTATAAGCGGGGCGAAATCCACATACAGCCTTCGAACGTGGCAGTGCCGGCGCCAGCCGAGACTTCTCTGGCTCAGCCTTTGGCTACGCCGTCGTCCGCGCCTGAAGCTCGTGCGGATGTGGTCGCCGCCGCGCTGGAAGCGTCATCCCGATAACCCGTCTCCGTTTCTCAAATTTCCTTTCCGCGGCACCGGTGCAAGGCGCAGACCGCTATAATTGATGGTGGCACTTGGGCGTCGCGAAACTCCATGATTCAGACCCTTTTTGGCAGCCTGGACGAACAGCAGAAACCCAGCTTCTTCGAGCGCATGAAAGAGGCGGTAACGCGCACGCGGGAAAACCTCAGCGAGCGCATCGAAGAGGTGGTTTTTTTCGGCAGAGAGATCGACCGGGCCACGCTGGATGACCTCGAGGCCACGCTGCTCGCTGCTGACCTGGGCACGACCACGACTCATGAGGTCCTGGAAAAACTTCGCGAGAAGGCCGACCATAAGCAGATCAGGGACGTTGAAGAACTCAAGCGGCTTCTGAAAGAAGAGATCCTCGCGATTCTGACTGCCGCTGATTCTCAACCGGTAACCAAGGTGGACGGGACACCAGAGGTGATTCTTGTGGTAGGCGTCAACGGTACGGGCAAGACCACGACCATCGGAAAGCTGGCGCAGGTTTTCCGTTCCAGCGGCAAGACGGTTTTGCTCTGCGCGGCGGATACTTTCCGCGCCGCGGCCATCGAGCAGCTCGAAGTCTGGGGCCAGCGCACGGGGACCGAGGTCATTCGCACCCAGGCGGGAGGCGATCCGTCAGCCGTGCTCTATGATGCGCTCCAGGCCGCCGCCAGTAGGCACACCGATTACGTCATCATCGACACTGCGGGACGTCTTCACACCAAGACCAACCTGATGGCGGAATTAGAAAAAATGCGACGGACGGCGCAGCGCATCATTCCGGGCGCGCCCCACGAGACGTTGCTGGTGATGGACGCCACCACCGGGCAGAATGGTTTGCAGCAGGCACGGCAGTTCACCCAGTCGGCCGGCGTAACCGGGATTGTGTTGACCAAGCTCGATGGCACTGCCAAAGGCGGGGTTGTGGTCGCCATCTCACGGGAGCTGAGCGTTCCGGTGCGCTACGTGGGCGTGGGCGAAAAGGTTGGAGATCTGTTGCCCTTCGATCCCAAGGATTTTGTGAATTCGCTGTTCGCCTAGTCGCTTCGTACATCAGAACACGCCCTGAGCAAGGTACCGCGGATGGTTTCCAAGAAAAAAATTAAGCCCGCAAGACGAGTGAAGACCCCCAGGTCTTCGTCGGCTTCCGAATATCAGAGCAACAGCCGAGAAACTGACGAACGCCTGCTTCATCTTGCACTTGAACTGGCACATGAAAGTATTGGTTTAACTTCGCCCAATCCCTGCGTGGGTGCGGTTATTGTAGACAGCAAAGGCCAGATAGTCGGTCAAGGCTCGCACACTTTTGAGGGCGTCAAACACGCCGAAGTGATTGCTTTGGAGCGGGCTGGCGAAAGGGCTGGGGGGGCAACTCTTTACATCAACCTCGAACCTTGCTCTCATCAGGGCCGCACCGGCGCCTGTGCAGATGCCATCATCGCCGCCGGCATTCGCCGCGTGGTTGCGTGCATGCAAGATCCCAACCCTCTCGTCGCTGGAAAAGGTTTTGAACGTCTGCGGAACGCCGGCGTCTCAGTCGCTACCGGAATTCTCGAAGCAGAAGCTAAATCGCTGAATGAGGCGTTCGCCGTATACATTCGCCATCGCAAGCCGCTGATCACGCTCAAGGCCGCCATGACCCTCGACGGCAAGATCGCTCCTCCTCCCAGCGAGTCGCACAATCCTACTGCGCTCGGCGGTGGCGGGGCGACCGGAGGGTGGATTACCAGCGAGGTTGCGCGCGCGCACGTTCACAAGCTTCGTCATCAGCACGACGCCATCATGGTAGGTGTCGGGACGATCATTGCTGACGACCCACTGCTTACCGATCGTAGTGGTCGCCCTCGTCGCCGGCCGCTCTTGCGGGTGATTGTTGATTCGCGACTGCGCCTGCCGCCCGGGTCCCGCGTGGTCAAGACCGCAAGAGATGATGTTCTCGTTCTCTGCTCCCTGGCTGAGGAGAAAAGGAAGCAACAGCTGCAAAATCAAGGAATCCGGGTCGAGCAGGTTCCGGTTGGCGCGGCGGACGGCCGTCCGGATATGGTGGGAATCGCGCGCCGCCTCGGGAAGATGGAGATCAGCAGTTTGCTGATCGAAGGCGGTGCCACGATAAATGGGGCAGCGCTGGTCTCGGGTATTGTCGATAAAGTGTTTCTCTTTTATGCCCCCAAGATCCTCGCCGGAACTGGTTCGGTTTCATTCGCCACGGGCGCCGGCTTCGCCCAGGTGAGCGACGCGGCCTATGTGAAGTCCATCAATTTGCACCGCTTCGGCGAAGATTTCGCGGTCGAAGGATATTTGCGGGACCCCTACGGGCAGTAGAGAGTGTGCGCATTTGGCGCCGGCGTCCCGCCCCCCATCCCCCTCGATTGACCGACGTCTACGTTAGAGTGTCGGTAAGTAGGCAAGATGCCCCACCCGACTGCCGGCGGGACGCCGTGGCTACAAGTTGGTGACACGCACCTCGAATTTGTGCTGCGATTTATCATGAATCGGAGGTTCCTCATGTTCACCGGCATCATTGAAGAAGTCGGGCGCGTCGCTCGCATTTCTGACAAGAACGGCAACCGTCGCCTCACCGTTTCCGCCTCGCGCCTGACTAAAGAACTGAGGAAGGGTGACAGCATAGCCGTCAGCGGCGTCTGCCTCACCGCGGTCGAAATCACGCCCAAGTCTTTTGCCGCGGACCTGGCAGCAGACACCTGGAAGCGGACTTCCTTCTCACGAATGAAGACGGGTGCTCTGGTGAATCTGGAACTCCCCATGCGTGCCGATGGACGCTTTGGTGGCCACATCGTTCAGGGGCACGTAGACGGCACCGGCAACTTTATTGCTCTGGACCGAATTCGAGGGGCCGACGACTACTGGCTGCGGATTGAGGTCCCGTCGAAGCTGGTACGCTATGTGATTTTCAAGGGCTCGCTTTCCATCGAGGGCATCAGCTTGACCATTGCGAAAATCGAAGGAACCAAGGTGACCGCGGCGATTGTCCCGCACACGGTGAAGATGACAAATTTGAAGTCGCTTAAGCCCGACGATCCAGTCAACCTGGAGGTGGACATGGTAGCGAAGTACGTAGAGAAGATGATGAAGAGCGAATCCGCATGCTCGGCGATTACGGTGGAAAGATTAGTGGGGGAGGGATTCTAAGGCTGGTTGGGCTGTCGGCTCACGGTAATCGACGCTGATATGCCCGGCTCATCCAGCTTCAGAAATTCCTGCACGATAGGTTCCTCGCATTTTTCCATCTCCTCATAGGTTCCAAAGAAGAGCACTTTGGCTTCGTGGAGAAACACCACCCGGTCGGCCAGCTTCTTGGCCAGACGCATATCATGAGTTACAACCACGCTGGTTAAATGCAGCTGGATTTTCAGCCGCTTGATCAGATCGCCGAGCAGTTGCGCCATCAGCGGATCGACCATGGTGGTGGGCTCATCATAAAGAACGCATTCGGGTTGAGCAGCCAGGGCGCGCGCAATCGCCACCGAGCGCTTCATTCCCGTGGACAAATCCGAAGGTAGCTGCGCGCGCATCTCCTTGACCCCGACCATGTCCAGCAGGCCATCCACGATCTGATAGATCTGATCCTCTGAGAGCTGCCGTCGTTCCCGCAGCGGAAATGCTACGTTCTCGCCCACGCTGAGGGAATCGAACAGGGCTCCGTTCTGGAATACGATTGTGACTTTCTTGCGAATGCGTTCGAGATCTCCTTCTCCATACTCCGTGATGTCCTCGTGAGCCACAATCACCCGACCCGAGTCCGGTTTAAGAAATCCCATGATGTGAAGCAGCGATACCGACTTGCCCACACCGCTGCGGCCCAGGATGCACACTGTCTCCCCGGGTATGACGCTGAAGCTGACGTGGTCGAGCACGTGATTATCACCAAAAGCCTTGGAGACATCCTTGAACTCGATATACGGTCCTGGTTTCCCGTTCGTGGACATGAATCAGTCGTCGGTCTCGACTCGTCGGTCGTTTGTCCCTCGCTGCATACTGATGTTCCTAATGATAAATGTTACTATTGCAGCACTCGCCGGTTCCGCTTCAGGCCAATTCTGCAGGAACTTGCAGCCTCGCTTCTTCCCAGTCTCTCCTGGTGTTCAGATTGCGGAATATCTCGCTCGAGAAGCCGTTCTGCGCCAACTCTTCCGGCTCAATTACCCTGGTCTCGACTTCCGCGAATAATAAATCAATCTTGTTTTTTCCAGCGCGCAGAGATCGCTCCGCAACTTCCGCAAAGCTGCGGTGGTAGACGGCGCACAAAGGTTGCAATCCGCCGCCGGCCCTTGGCACCACTACCAGGGCGGTGGTTTCAATCGCCTGAGAAATCAGGAAGTTCAGGAAACAGGACTGAAGTAACGGCAGATCTACTGCCATAATTAAGTTCAAATCAGTGCAGGTCCGCGCCAACGCGGCGTGAATTCCGGCCAAGGGTCCACGCCCGGGATAGATATCTTCAACCACCGGGCTAAAAGAGGTGTATTTTTCCGCGCCGCCCACAATGCAGACGCTTCCTCCCACGGCCCCGGCCAGCTCTAAAGCGCGCGCCAAGAGGGTTCGGCCTCCCAGCTCCAAGAAAGCCTTGTCCTCGCCCATTCGCGAGCTCTTGCCACCCGCCAGGATAAAAGTAGTCACAGGGTTCACGCCGTGATGATACACGTCCAAGTCATTGCCTACCGCCCTCTTGGGCGCCGGCCATTCCGCGGGATCGTTCTCGGCGCGGCGGGGCCCGCAGCCTTTCGTCAACCTAACACGCATACCTAAAGCACAAAAGTGACCGGATTTCCAGCCGTTTGCGGGACCATCGTTCGAGTACACAAAAGTAACCTAGCCGAACTACCCGGCGCCGTTGGATGATAGTTTGCTCCGGTGATCGGTCCGGAAAAACGACCATGCCACAGAAGTTACTGGATGTCCTCATGCTTGGCCGCTGCTCTCACGAGTTTTCCTGGCCCCGGCGCGCTGCCGACGGCCACTACTATCAGGTTTGCCTTCTTTGTGCCGCAGAGTACAAGTACGACTGGAAGACCATGCGGCGGATCGAGCGCATGGATAGTGAGCCCGAACCGACCTCGGCGACGAATCGCCAGAACCACAAGAAACCGACTTGGGTCCCGCGCGCTCGACGCTTGAGTCTGCAGACTCCAGTTCGCTATCGAGCAAAGGGATTGGGGACCTGGAATGAGGGTACGGTCGAAAACCTCAGCCAGTCCGGGGTTCTAATCCTCGGACTTCAGCAATTGCCTGAGAATACGCTGGTTGAAATGGTGTTCGAGATGCCCGAAGAGATTTCCGGCCAGAAGAACAGCACGGTTCTCTGCCAGGGTCGAATTATTCGCCGGAAGGAACTCCGCGATTCTGAATCGGTTGGCCTGGCCGCGTCCATTCTCGATTACAAGTTTCTGCGCCAGAACTGACGAGGGTTGGGGAAATCGTCGCCTAGGCCCAATTCAATCTCCTCAGCTGGGTGTAAGTGGTTCTGTATTAGTTGGTTACGGGTCTGGTGGCAGTGGAGCTGCGCAACACAATTTTGCCTGAGACCAGAAACATTTCTGCATCTAAACTGATAACAATGGGTTAAAACTACCAGGAGTGATTCTATGAGGTCGAAACTTTCACTTTGCGTCACCGCGCTCATGCTTCTCGCGATTCTGACGGTTGGTGTGGGCTGCACCAAGGCCCCGAATGACGCCCAACTTGCCAGCGATATCCAGAGCAGGCTGGTTTCAGATTCCGGCCTCCAGGGCAAGCAACTGGGCGTAAAAGCAGAAAACGGAACTGTAACCCTAACCGGTACCGTGGACAATGAAGGCCAGCGGGAAGCGGCGGCGCGCTATGCCTCTGCTGAACCCGGGGTCAAGCAGGTCGTAAATAATCTCCAAGTGGCGACTCCGCCGCCGGCCGAAATGGCACAGACCGCGCCGCCAATCGCGGAAGCCAAGCCTTCGCCCGCGCCTGTTCCAAGGCCACGTCATAGCGCGACGCGCACGCGTAACCTGCCCTCGTCCTCCAGCGACACCTCGTCAGCTCCGGTAGCGGCGACGGCACCTGCTCCCGTGGCTACCGCGGCGCCTTCAACACCGCCTCCGCCGCCTCCGCCTCAGAAAGTCACAATTCCTTCGGGGACGACTCTGGCCGTGCGGCTGATAGATACGATTGACTCGGAAACGGCTCAGCCGGGTCAGACTTTCCACGCCACGCTGGATTCACCGCTGGCAGTCGAGGGGGAGACCGCTCTTCCTTCCGGATATGACGTTGAAGGCCATATCGTAAATGTGCAGAGTGCCGGCAAGTTCGCGGGACAGTCCCTGCTGGTGCTGCAACTGGACCGCATCTCGGCCGCAGGCAAGTTCTACAACATCCAAACCGATCAATATTCTCGTAAAGGCGCGTCGCGCGGCAAGAATACGGCCGCCAAAGTCGGCACCGGGGCTGGAATCGGAGCCATTATCGGCGCCATCGCCGGCGGGGGCAAGGGAGCTGCGATCGGCGCTGCAGCAGGCGGCGGCCTGGGTGGCGGTGTGCAAGCAGCCACCAAGGGTCAGCAAATCAAGCTGCCCTCGGAAACAGTACTGAATTTTACGCTGCAGGCACCGTTGACCGTGGTTGCCACGAACAAGGGGCCGAATGAGGGACGGCAGAAGATGGATCCAAATCAGTAAACTTGAAAAACAACTCAATGCGGGCCGGCCTTTTTGGTCGGCCTTTTTTATGCACGCAACAACTCCTTACCGAAATCTTCGACCCACAAGAACATAAGGCACGCACGTAAATTTTCCACCCGAAAGCCTGGTTGCTTCATCCAATTGGATTGCTAGGAGTCGGAGCTGAGAGGCCTTCATGTGGATTGTTGCGCTGGCGCTACGCCGGCCGTATACCTTTGTCGTTCTGGCCCTGCTTCTGCTGCTATTAGGCCCGATTGTCATCTTCCGTACTCCAACCGACGTTTTTCCAAACATTGACATACCAGTCGTCAGCATTATTTGGAACTACGGCGGCCTCAATGCCCAGGAGATGTCTAACCGAATCGTCACCCTGACCGAACGCACGCTGACGACAACGGTTGACGACATCGAACACATCGAGTCGCAGTCGCTGAACGGTGTCGCCGTGGTGAAGATCTTTCTTCAGCCGACGGCGAAGATTGAAAAAGCGATCGCCCAGGTCACGGCAATTTCACAAACCCAGCTTCGGCAGTTGCCTGCCGGAACCACGCCACCACTGGTTATCAGCTACAGCGCGTCCAGTGTTCCTGTTCTGCAGCTGGCCCTCTCCGGCCAGAGTTTGTCAGAACAGCAGCTGAATGACTACGGTCTCAACTTCATCCGGACCCGGCTGGTGACCGTACCGGGGGCCGCTGTTCCCTATCCCTACGGCGGCAAGCAGCGTCAGGTGCAGGTAGATCTGGACATGGCTGCCCTGCAGTCCAAAGGACTGTCACCGCTGGATGTAGTCAACGCCATCAGCGCTCAAAATCTCATCTTGCCTGCGGGCTCGTCGAAGATCGGTCCGCTGGAATACGAAGTCGACCTCAACGGCAGCCCGCAGACCGTCGGGGAACTCAATCAGTTGCCCATCAAAGTCGTCGGTCACACCACTATTTATATCCGGGACGTGGCCTATGTGCGCGACGGGTTTCCTCCTCAAACCAACATTGTGCGGGTAGATGGGCGGAGAGCTTCCCTGCTCACCGTCCAGAAGGCGGGGAATGCTTCGACCCTGGATGTCATCTCTGGAATCAAGGAAATGGTGCCGCGCGTGCAGGCCAGCCTTCCTTCTGATCTGAAAATCACTCCTCTGGCTGACCAGTCGCTTTTTGTTCGGGCCTCGATTAACGGCGTATTGAAGGAGGCACTAATAGCCGCCGGCCTCACCGGGTTGATGATCCTCATCTTCCTCGGAAATTGGCGCAGCACAGTGATCATTGCGGTCTCGATTCCGCTCTCGATTCTGACTTCCATCATTGTCATGAGTGCACTGGGCGAAACCATCAACATCATGACCTTGGGAGGCCTGGCCCTGGCGGTGGGCATCCTGGTCGATGACGCCACGGTGGAAATCGAAAATATCAACCGCAACATTGCCCAGGGCAAGGAGATTCAGCAGGCCATTCTGGACGGCGCGCAGCAAATCGCCGTGCCCGCATTTGTTTCTACGTTGGCCATCTGCATCGTTTTCGTTCCTATGTTCTTCCTTACTGGGGTGGCGCGATATTTGTTTGTTCCCCTGGCAGAAGCTGTAGTGTTTGCCATGTTGGCTTCCTATCTTCTGTCACGGACTCTCGTACCCACCATGGCCAAGTACTTGCTAAAGGGCCACGAGCAGGAGACCGGCCATGTGCCGACGAGCAGGCGCAATCCCCTGGTCCGCCTGCAGATCCGATTTGAACAAGCCTTCGAGAAATTTCGTGCGCGATATCACCAGGTGCTGGAGCGTTGCCTGCAGCAGCGAAAGGTGTTCATGCTGGCCTTTCTGGCAATATGCGCGGGCTCTTTTTTTCTGTTGGTCCCATGGTTAGGCCGTGATTTCTTCCCCTCCGTGGATGCTGGCCGATTCAAATTGCATGTGCGCGCTCGCTCGGGAACGCGCATTGAGGAGACCGCACGACTCTGCGATCTGGTCGAGCAGTCCATTCGTGAACAGGTACCCACGAGCGAGATATCGAGCGTGATCGACAACATAGGGCTGCCCTACAGCGGCATCAATTTGTCTTACAGCAATTCGGCTCCAACCGGCCCGGCGGACGCTGACATTCTTGTGAGTCTGAGCGAAAAGCACCAGCCCACCGAGAAGTACGTGCACGATCTCCGGGTGAACTTGCCCAATCAGTTTCCCGGAGTGGATTTCTCGTTCCTGCCGGCTGATATCGTGAGCCAAATCCTCAACTTCGGACTCCCCGCTCCGATTGATATCCAGGTCGTAGGCAACAATCTCGACGCGAACCGTCAGTTCGCGGACAAGCTCCTGCAGCGCATCAAGCTGGTGGCCGGGACCACCGATCTACATATCCAGCAGCCGTTTGATCAACCGTACTTGCACATCGATGTGGATCGGACCAGAGCACAGTTGGCGGGCTTTACCCAACGCGACATCGCCAGCAACCTGCTGATTTCGCTCAGTGGAAGTTTCCAGACTTCGCCCGCATTCTGGCTCAATCCCAAGAACGGTGTGAGCTACTCCATCGCGACCCAAACGCCGCAGTACCGGCTCAGCTCGCTTCAGGCCCTGGAAAATATTCCAGTCACCGGGAGCAGCGGAGGGTCCCCCGGAATACTTGCCAGCCTCGCCTCCATTGAGCGCGGCTCGGGTATGGCGGTTGTCTCTCATTACGACATTCAACCAGTTATCGATATTTTTGGATCCGTCCAGGGACGCGACCTAGGCGGAGTTGCCGACGAAATCGACAAGATCGTGCAGGACAGTCGCAAAGAGCTGCCCAAAGGTTCGGAACTGAATGTCCGCGGTCAGGTGCGGACCATGCGTTCTTCCTACACGGGGCTGCTGTCGGGTTTGGCGTTCGCAATCTTGCTCGTGTACTTGCTGATTGTCGTAAACTTTCAGTCCTGGCTGGATCCCCTCATCATTATCTCAGCGTTACCCGCGGCTTTGGCGGGAATCGTGTGGTTTCTCTTCCTCACGCATACGACAGTCAGCGTTCCCGCGCTAACCGGGGCAATCATGTGCATGGGCGTGGCCACAGCCAATAGCATTCTGGTCGTAAGCTTCGCCAAGGAGCAAATGGCCGAAGGAAAGAATGCTATCGCGGCGGCGCTCGAAGCCGGGTTCACCCGCTTCCGTCCCGTGCTGATGACCGCATTGGCCATGATCATGGGCATGGTACCGATGGCCATTGGTTTAGGTGAAGGCGGGGAGCAGAACGCTCCGCTCGGCCGGGCTGTGATTGGCGGGCTGCTTTTTGCCACGCTGGCCACCCTGTTATTTGTACCGGTATTTTTCAGCGCGCTGCATGGACTACGCAATGAGGAGAAAGAGCCGCTGAAGATAGCTCCCGCATCTAATTAGTACAGTCACTACTTTCCACGGGTGGGAGCACAGCATGAAGGTTGAGGACGAAAGCGAGGTTCTGCTAGGACCCAGAGTAGGAGCAGCGGTCCCTTCGGGTGATCGGAAGAATCATGGTCGCTCTCACTGGCGGATTCTTCTGCTTGCCGCCGCTACCGCGGTGTTGCTGGTGGTGTTTGGCATTCTGCCACGCATCCAGGCACGGACTGCTCTGCGCCAAGAAACTGCGCAGATGGCAGTGCCCACGGTAGCTGTGGTCGAGCCCAAGCGTTCTTCTCCGGCCCAGGAAATCGTTCTTCCCGCCAATGTACAAGCATTTGCGGATGCCCCGATTTACGCTCGCACTAATGGTTACCTGAAGCGCTGGTATGTAGACATCGGAAGCCGTGTCAAGGAAGGCCAGCTTCTGGCAGAGATTGACACACCCGAAATAAACCAACAATTGCGGCAGTCTCGCGCGGAGCTGGCGACTTCTCAGGCCAACCTGAACCTCTCAAAGATTACGGCGGACCGGTATGGAGACTTATTGAAGACCGATTCGGTTTCCAAGCAGGATGCCGATAACGCCTCCGGTGACTACGCAGCGAAGCAGGCAACTGTGCAGTCGGCACAGGCCAATGTGAAGCGTCTCGAAGAGCTGCAATCGTTTGAAAAGATCTACGCTCCATTCTCCGGCGTAATCACGGCGCGCAATACTGACGTTGGCGCCTTGATCGATTCCGGCAGTGGCGGTGGGCCTAGGAACGAGCTCTTTCACCTTGCCCAGCCTGACAAACTGCGCGTCTACGTCAGCGTGCCCGAGATCTATTCTCAGGCCGCCAAGCCGGGGCTCACCGCGGACCTGACGCTGACCGAGTTTCCCGCTCGCCGCTTCGAAGGGAAACTGGTGCGTACGGCGAATGCAATCGACGCAAGCTCACGCACGCTGCTGGTGGAGATTGCGGTGGATAATCCGACCGGTCAACTTCTCACCGGGGCTTACGCTGAAGTGCATTTGAAGCTGCCCACCGCCGCGTCCTCATTCGTTCTGCCAGTCAATACGCTCCTTTTCCGTGCCGAAGGACTCCGGGTGGCCACGGTGGGAAATGGTCAGCACGTCGAACTGAAGCCGATCACGGTGGGCCATGACTTCGGAAGTGAAGTCGAGGTGGTCGCGGGCTTGAACGGAAATGAGAACGTGATCGTCAATCCTCCGGACTCAGTGGTGACGGGTCAAACCGTGCGGATAGCCCAAGCCTCATCAGGTCAGGGGGGGCAGTGAGGCTTTCCGACCTCAGACCTGAGACATCGGACTTCGGACCTCAGACTTCGGATCTCGCTCGCCGACGGCTGAAGTCTGGGGCGACAGGTCTGCCGTTAGCCCTGCTTCTGCTTTGCAGTTGTGCTGTTGGCCCACGCTACTCGAAACCCACAGCGCCCACCCCCCCGGGCTTCAAAGAAGTGCCCCCGGACTGGAAGACGGCTCAACCGAACGATCAAATCGAGCGTGGCAAATGGTGGGAGATCTTCCAGGATGCGCAATTGAACGCGCTGGAAGAGCAAATCAATGTTTCCAATCAGAATCTCAAGGCAGCGCAGGCTCAATTTGACCAGGCCCGAGGGCTGGTTCGGTTCAACCGGGCAGCTTACTATCCCACGGCCTCGGGCGGGCTGTCGGCTGCGCGCACTCACGCTTCGTCAAACCGTCCAACGGGAAGGCTGTCCCCGACGAATGCCACGGACCTGGTGCTTCCCATCGACGTGTCGTACGAATTTGATGTTTTCGGGCGGGTACGACATACCGTCGAAGCGGCAAGCTCCAATGCCCAGGCCAGCGCGGCTGACCTTGAATCCGTCAACCTGAGCTTGCACGCCGAACTCGCCCTCGATTACTTCCAGATGCGCACGCTCGATGCGGAGGAACAACTGCTTAACTCGAATGTGACCGCTTTCGAAAAAGCATTGGAACTAACCCAAAATCGGTACAAAGGTGGAGTGGCGTCAGGAGTCGATGTGGCTCAAGCCCAGACTCAGCTCGAAAATACTCGTGCCCAGGCGATTGATGTCGAAGGCACAGAACGAACATGCGATCGCGGCTCTAACCGGACAACCTGCTTCTACTTTCAGCATTCCGGCTGCTGCCTGGAATCACCCGCCGCCCGCGGTCCCGCCGGGGCTTGCGTCAGACCTGCTGGAACGCCGTCCTGATGTCGCGGCTGCAGAACGGCGCGTGTCGGCCAGCAATGCCCAGGTCGGCGTGGCACAGGCGGCGTACTTCCCGATCTTCAATCTGACGGGTTCGGGCGGATTCGAAAGCAACTCGATTACGACGTTGATTCAGGGCCCAAGCGGATTCTTGACCGCGGGTGCTTCCGCGGTTGTGACTGCCTTTGATGTGGGACGTCGCCGTGCAGTGTCCAAGCAAGCCCGGGCGGCTTACGACGAGTCTGTAGCGAATTATCGCCAGACTGTTCTCACGGCTTTTCAGGAGGTGGAAGACAACCTGGCGGCTTTGCGAATTCTCAACGACGAAGCCGAGGCCCAGGAGGACGCGGTGGCAGCGGCCGAGCACTCGCTTGAACTCTCCAGCCAGCGCTACAAAGGGGGAGTAGTCAGCTACCTGGAAGTGACTACCGCGCAAAGCACGGCTCTGGCAGACGAGCGTGCCGCGGTCGACATCTTGCGCCGACGGATGACTGCCAGCGTTTCCCTGATCAAAGCTTTAGGCGGAGGATGGAATTCTCGGAACTTGCCCTCCGTGAAAGTCTACTCGCGTGCGCAAACGGCGGCCGGCCCCTAGCGGCATGGTCGGGTAACCGGGCTGGATCTAGCACTATAGTAATTGGGTATTTCGTGGATTGTGCTGCTCCCTGCGGTGCGATAAACCATCTATAGCTTGAGAAGCAGAAAGTCTCAGGAGCCCCTTATGTCCCCCATCGAGCGTGAGGACCCCAGGTTCGCAAAGCAATTGAACAAACTTGATCTTTTCAACCAATTCCTTTGCGATGTGGCGTCCGTCATCGTGTCGGGCAACGATAGCTTTGAAAGCGTCTGGACCATCGCGAACCAGGTCTACGACCGACATTATTCGGCCAAGGTAACATTCATGACTCGTTCCGGCCTTGATGAATCGGGAAGAACTGCGCTAAGCGCATAACCAGCCCGCATTGCGCAGAGGGAGGAGCAAATGTATGCTCTCCCTCCATGATCCGCTCCAATTTCGCCTGTTTCGTTCTCTTGCTGGGCGCCACTCTGTCGTTTGCTCAGCAGCCTTTTCTTTCCTCCGACCAATGGGTCAAGCTGCGCGATGAGGCCAGCGGCGCAGCCCCTTATGAAAACCTGCGCTACCTCACCCGTCTGCATCGCGTACCCGCAACCCCGGAGTTCGACCAGGCGGCCCGGTTCGTTCTGGAACGAGCTCGCGAATACGGACTGTCCGAAGTCCAGAGCGAGCAGTTCCCTATCGACGGAAAAACTCAGTACGGCCTGATGCGGTCTTATCTGGGCTGGAAAGTCGAAGCCGGCCAACTCTGGGAGGTGCGTCCGCAGCACCTGATGCTGGGCGATTGGGCAACTGACCCAATCCGGCTGGCCGATTACAGCCACAGTGCGGATGTGGAAACCGGCTTGGTCGACGTCGGAGACGGGTCACATGAGGTCGACTACAGTGGCAAAGACGTGCGCGGAAAGATTGTCCTGGCCGGTGGCGTGCTCGAGCGCGTGCAGATGCTGGCTGTGGCCAAGTATGGCGCGGCTGGCATTGTGAGTGACATGCCGAACCAGAGGACGGCATGGTCGGGCCTGGATCGCACGTTGGTGCGTTGGGGTCACCTGGACGCGCTCCAGTCTGCGGGATTTGCCTTCATGGTTACGCGAGAAACCGCGGAGTCCTTGCGGGCGCTTTTGCGAGCGGGAGAACACATCATTTTGGCCGCAAAAGTGAAAGCCGAAGTCGGTCCGGGACAGTGGACCGTGGTGAGCGGGGTAATTCCCGGGACGGACCCCAAGGGCGGCGAAGTTATTTACAGCTGCCATCTGGATCATGAGCGTCCCGGAGCGAATGACAACGGCAGCGGCTGCGTAACCATCCTGGAATCCGCGCGGGTTATCGCGCGACTCATCCGTAGCAGAGCGCTGCCGCGTCCGAAACGCACCCTGCGCTTCGTCTGGGGGCCGGAGACTGCAGGTACGATGGCCTATCTCAGCCGACATCCCGAGCTCCGGACGCGGCTACGGGCCAACATCCACATGGACATGGTGGGCGGCGACCCGTTCAAGAATAAGTCCATCTTGCACGTGACCGCTACTCCATGGTCGCTGCCGAGTTTTGTAACGGACGTTGGAGCTGCTTTGGCAGACGTTATCCGCTTGGGGGCGGCCCACTATGCCGAAAACGGCGCCTCGCCCGAAGCGGCCGTGGTTGAGACTCGCGCCGGGGAACAAGGCACGCGTAACCAGTTTCTGGCAGACGTCACTCCCTATTCAAGCGGCAGCGATCATGACGATTATGATTCGTCCACCATCGGCGTGCCCTCGCTCTATTTGCGCGACTGGCCGGATATCTACATCCATACCGACCACGACACTCTACAACAAATCGATGCAACCAAACTGCGGCGAGTGGCGCTGCTAGGCGCTGCGGGTGGATACGTTTATGCAAGCCTGGATGCGGAACGATCGCTGAGCCTGCTTCCCTTCTACACGGCGCAGTCGGAAATGCGGCTGGCACAACTGTTCGAACAGGCTCGCCAATCGGCCGAGGACACGAAACTGGATCCCGGCGCGGCATGGTACGAGGCCCGTAACCTGATGACGCAGGGTCTGCGCCGCGAAGTCGAGGCCCTGCGTTCGCTGCAGGAATTTGGCGGTACTAGTCCTCATGAGATTGCATACGAAAAAGTTCTCACCGAACAGGTGAAGACATTCAACACCTGGATCGACAATCAGGCCAAAGCGCGCGGAGCGCAGGGTCCGGAGCCGAACGCACCCTGGGCGGAAGAGGCTGCGGCACGGAAGATTCCTGTTCGCATGGGCGACTTCGGGCCGCTCACCTATCAGAACGACAACGTTCTTCGAACGCGCCTGGGACCGGAACGCGTGGCGAACATCAAGCTGCTGAACAGCGAGGCTACTCCGCTGCTCAACACGCAAGACCTTTCCGAGCTCTACGCGTACGAGATCGTGAACTTTGTCGATGGTAAGCGAACGGTGGGGGAGATACGCGACAAGGTCTCGGCGGAATACGGCCCGTTACCTCTCGACCTGGTCAATGATTACCTCGACGCCTGTAGGGAAGCTAGAATCATCCAGTGGAAATGACCTGTGAAGGTGCCAACCGTCCAGTCCTATCGGGGGAAGAAGCCGAAACTCAGATTGCTCGATCGGTTCGGATGACATTCATGAAAAGCAAAGGCGCCGCTTAGCGGAAGCGGCACCTTTGGTTTCTGGCTGAGCCTTAGAACGAATAGATCAAATCGAACTGGAAGCGATTCAGGTAGGGCTCGATCGCACCAGCGGTCACGCCCGGACCCTTCACCGCATTCAGCAAACCGGTGTTCAGAGTGCGTCCGTGCCAAAGGGTAAAGCCGGCCACCGTGTTGCTGCGCAGCTTATAGAGGGCATAGATGCGGTGCTGCAGAATGTTAGTTGGGGCCCGCTGATCACTCTCGTCGAAAGAGGCAATCACCGATTCCTGTTCCTGGCGCGACCAAGCATAACCCAACTGAATATCGTTCTTGTTTTTCTGCTGACCAATACTGATGTCAGCCAGGTAGGCGTGATTCTGCTTGCCCAAGTTGGTGACCTTGCCGGTAGAGTTGAGCGGGTGATCTGCCGCGCCCAGGTTGTCTTCGAACTCAAGCAGGACGTTCAGAGGCAAACGCTCAAGTCCCGTCTTGATCTGGTTGTTCAAAATGAAATCTGCATAATTGAATTCTGAACGGAAGTGAGGCTTTCCTGCGGCATCGAAGGTGACTGCATTGGTCATCCCGTTGGGAGCAAAGATACATGGCGCGAACTTGGGAGATGTGGCCCCAGTGACCGGGGCGCAACCCGGGCCTTCCCCAGGAACCGGGAACGGCCCAGCGGGAGTAGTCCCGCCAGCTCCGGTAGTCGTGGCCTGGACAGCAAACGCGCCTGCTGCCAGGATGGCGTCCGGGCGATTCCATTTAATGCTCAGGAAAGAAGGAGTGGCTGTCCACGGCCCCAACACAAACTTGGCCGAGGCTTGTCCACCCAGAGCGTAGGAATCCTGCCCGGCCGAAACCTCGTTGAACAGCATCTCGATACCCTGGACCGTAAAGTTCTTCAAGAATGGTGTTTTCAGGTCCCACGATAGTTTCTGGTTAAAACCCTCGGGATTGAGGTCGGGATCGAAGGTCATCGATGTACGTTGCCACGTATAAGCGAACTTGCCGCCGGTGAGAGAGAGCCACTTGTGCGCGACCGGATTGTAGGTGATATAGCCGCGGTCCAGAGCAATAGTTTTGCGATCGAAGAAGTTGGTGAGAGTCTCGTTGGTCGTGGTAGGGTCTGCGAGCGAACCGGTGGCCAAGGCGATGCCGCCGATAAAATCGTCATTCAACTTGCCTTCAAAGCCGAAACGCACGCGGATGCGGGCACGGTTACGGTTCTGGAAGGCAGTAAGATCCTGAAAGAAGTTCTCGCCGCGGATCCGGACATCGCCGGTGAATCGAAAGCGCCCCAGCAGGCCTTCCAGGGATGACATTCGCTTCTGCTCGTCCTGCGTGTTGACCGCAGTGTTGGTCAAGGTGGTCTTTACATCGGCCATGTCGCTGTCGAGCTTAATAACCGTGTCTTTCTGGCTATTCGCCGCGGTTTCCGCAGAAGCGGCCTTGCTCTGGGCCTCGCTGGCGGTGGTTTGGGCCCGCTGCAGTTGCTGCTGGGCCTGCTGCCAGGCCTGATCTTTTTGTTGCACTTCTTGCTTGAGCTGTTCAATCTGTTGTTGTTGGGCAGCAAGCGCATCGCGCAAAGATTGCAGGTCCTGCAAGGTCACAGCTGGTTCGGCAGGCTTGGCTGCCCTCTTCTTGGCTCGGGGTTTAGCCGCAGTTTGCGCCACCAGCGTTGTAGCCAACAGCGAAACTACGCACCACCTGAGAACGGACTTCATCATTTCTCCTTTTGCCTCTTGCCTTTGCAGAGGACCCGACTGAGTCGAAATTTTGCAACACTACGGACTTCTGCGGCCGTCCGCAATTCTTGAGCACCGTCTCTTCTACTTGTGAAGTGTTACGGGATGGTTACAAGAACATGAAATTCTGATGAATAGCGCAACTTCGCTGGGATGTGGCATGGAGATCGACGGAAGGCGCCGATCAGCCGACGACGGTTAAACCCTTGTGCCCAAGGCAACAGCTGGCGGCGCTGATTCGAGTCTGAACAGGCACCCGGAGTCACGGCCTCCGCTCCAACCGGCACACCTTTGATTTTTGCTGCTTGTATCGCATTAAAGTAGGTGTCTTCCGCCCTCTCCTGCCCTCCTAGGCAGTCTTGCATAAGCAGGGCGAAGGACACAGGCGCGGAATGCCGTTTCTGGATCTGCGAAGTTTGCTCTGCAGTTAGTCGCCCCCAATGCTGTGGTTGGCTGACATTGTCATATTCACTAAAACTGATCAAAATTGCACACTTATGCGGATGGCCGGGGCATTATTCTCCGGATAAGCGATGAGCATGCCTCCCCATATAGCCCCACCGTGCGTGTTGATCCTGATCTGCATGGGGACCTGGCAGTCGGTCGGCGCGCAACAATCAAATACATCTTCGCTTGAGCCTCGAGCTGCGCTGAGCACGGAGGAGGTGGTGACCAACCTGGTCCGGAGAAATCTTGAACGCGCCCGGGCGCTGGGTGCTTACCTAGGAACCCGAACATATCGACTGGAATACCGCGGCTTTCCGAGTTCTCGGACTGCGGAAATGGTCGTGGATGTGACCTACAGGTCTCCCGCGACAAAAGAATTCACCGTTCGCTCGGAGAACGGCTCCAAGCTGCTCATTGACAAAGTTTTCAAAAAAATGCTGCAGAGTGAGAAAGAGGCGCTCACCGAAGAAAGCCAGCGGGGCGTAGCCCTCAACCAGGATAACTACAGCTTTGCACTGCTGGGACAAGACAAAGCGCCCGGAGGTACCGCTTACGTTCTTTCAGTTCGGCCCCGGACGCAAAACAAGCTTTTGTACCGCGGCCGAATCTGGGTGGATTCGCAGGACTTTGCCGTAGTCCGTATCGAAGGTGAGCCCGCAAAAAATCCTTCCTTCTGGACGAAAGATACAAAGATCGAACAGGTCTATGCCAAGGTGGGTGATTTCTGGCTTCCCCGGTCCAATCGCAGCACCACTGCAATTCGTCTAGGAGGTCACGCCTTTTTCACGATTGACTATGAGCACTACCAGATTACCGCTGTTAACCCGTCGGGCCAACCAGAGAACAACGTCGCGGGGTACAGATAGCTGTAATTCTTGATCGGAAGAACAAAATGGGCGGGGGGACTGCCTCATCGTGCAGCACCACATGAAGTAGCGAGCTATGCACTGCAATCCACCGTTATAGTGAACGAACCCCAGTTTTCTGGTTCATGAAAAAACTGACTCGTGAGCGAGTGGTGCCGACCGTTTCAGCCAGGAGACCCTGGCTGATTTTGCGGACCACAGTCTTAGACACACCATCCTTACCAAAGTGAGCGGGCAGCAGTAGGATTTGAGCGACTCTCCACTAGTTCGTAGCGGATGTTGCGCGCTAACAAATACGCCACGAATAGGTCAGAAAAAGCGTGTTCGCGGTGAGCAAATGCATCATCGCCTTCCGGTCGATTCGCGGAAGCCGACAATCACTCAGCGCAGCTGCAAATCCCATGCGGAGAGGTCACCAAAAAAATTGCTTTGATTCAATATGCCTATGGTGGCTTCCTTGCCGAATTTCGATTCGACGGCGAGTTTGCCTTTGCCTGGATATCGAGCACAGCGTCAGCCCGAGCTCCCTTGCACCAAGTGTCGCCAGAAAGGTGGTCTTGGGATCGAACTGCCGCTTTTTGCATTTTGAGGTTAGTCTAAACAAGCTCCCTCGAAACGGCGATCGATGCGCCCTAGACGGGGCAAGAACCGGCTATAATCCTACGCATGGTGACGAGCTTCCAACTCAGGCCAGGCTTTGGCAATGGGCAGTTTGGAAGTGTGACACTTATGCGAGGCGCCACCCTGAGCTAGCGAAGGATGTCGCGTGAAGCGGATCAGCACTGGGGGCACGTCCGGGAGGATGCGCGCAAGAACCCTCGTTGTTCTGGCACGCAGTTTCGGAATCATGCCTGTTGGAGGCTCAGGCTGGCCAAGTTGCCCACCACCCACGCTTTGGGAGGTCGCGTCTCACCCACCCCTTCTTGATGCCTGCGGGACGTGCCTGAAGTCGGACAAGTAACTTTCCCAGACCAGCAACCTCGCTTTTTCGGAATAGGTCGTGACCATGATTCTGGCAGGAGACATTGGTGGCACTAAATGTAGCCTGGCAATGTTCCAGGAAGCAGGAGAAGCTACGCTTCAGCGGGTCTTCCAGCGCCGGTACGCAACCCGCGACTTCTCGCGATTTGAAGATCTGATCGAACACTTCCGCAGGCAGGGCGTGGAGCAGGGGGCTGACCTCGTTAGCGAGCCGATCAGCGCGGCAGGGTTCGGCGTAGCGGGGGCGGTGGTTGAAGGTCACCATCACGTCAACAATTTGCCCTGGGCCCTGAATCCACCGGAATTGGCGTGCGCTCTCGAGGTCAATCCGGAAAACATCGTACTGCTCAATGATGTTGCCGCCACCGCTTGGAGCCTGGACAAGCTGCCTGCGGCAGACCTGGCTGTCCTGAACCCGGGAGTCCCGCAGCCGAACGCGACCCGAGCGCTAATGGCCGTTGGCACTGGTCTGGGCGAGTCTCTTCTTTGCTGGGATGGCCAACGGTATTGCGTGTTTCCTTCGGAGGGTGGCCTGGCAAGCTTTTCCCCACGAACAGATCGCGAGATCCAGCTTCTCATTTACCTGAAAAGACATCTCCCTCATGTCTGTTGCGAGGACGTTCTTTCGGGGCGAGGTATTCGCGCTATCCACGAATTCCTGGGTCCCAACGTTCGTCATCCGTCGTTCGACGGCGCCACCGCCGATCCCGCCCGTGAGATTACCGAGAAAGCATGCACCAACTCCTGTCCGGTGTGTGTCGCGACACTGGATCTTTGGACGGAAGCCTATGGCTCCGAAGCTGGAAATCTTGCCTTGCGCGCCCTTGCCTTTGGGGGCATCTATGTGGCTGGTGGGATCGCACCGAAGATCCTGCCCAAGATGAAAGACGGAACGTTCTTCCGAGCGTTCTGCGAGAAGACCAAACTCTCTCCGGTACTGGCGCGCATTCCGATCTACGTTGTTTTGAATGAGGATGCGCCAGTTTGGGGAGCTGCCTATCAGGCCCTCGCTGCCGCCCGCTCTCAATTACCGCATCCGCCTCGAAACGCCGGCTCGACGCCGGAGGCCGGGATTCCGTCATAGTACTTCGCGGGTGTCGCCAGCTTCTTGATTCTCTGTCTGGCAGCGCCGTCAGTGACCTCTCCCTCATGGCTCGTCGTGCGTTATATACTGACGCGGGAGCGTGGCATGGCACAGAACGGTCGAAATGGAACCCCGGCCTACAAGAGGATTCGAGGTGTCATCTGGAAGCGGATCGAGGCCGGGCACTTGAAACCCGGCGACGCAGTCGATTCTGAAAGAGAGTTGGCCAAGATCCACGGGGTAAGCTTGATGACCGCACGCCACGCCCTGACTTCGCTGGAACGCGAGGGGGTGGTGGAGCGACGACCTGGCTCCGGCACTTTTGTAGCCCCTCCCAAGATCCACTTCAACAAGCTGATGAGCTACTCCGAGCAAATGGCCAGCCGCGGCTTGGTCGCTTGCTCGCAGCTTCTGTGCAGTAAGATCATCGACTATGAACCGGAGATTGCGGCTCGTCTAGCGGTGACGCCCAACAGCCGCCTGGTCAAAGTGGAACGCCTCCGGATGGCCGACAATGAACCCTTCGCGTTGGAAGCCTGCTACTTGTCAGCCGAAGAGTTTGGTGCCCTGACTTCCGCACCCCTGGGACGGAGCTCCCTGTTTTCTACCCTGGAGCACGAATTCGGGATCGAACTGGCGCACGCGGATGAAGAGGTCGACGCGACCGCGGCGGATCCCAGAACCGCGGAACTCCTCGCCGTTCCCCGAGGCACTCCCTTGTTGCGGATTCGCCAGGTTATTTACTCCACCAAGGGCAAAGCTACCATCTATGTGCTGGGCTTTTACCGCTCAGATCGGCACACACTACTGATCCGTAGATTCCGCTAGAACGGGTGCAGTTCAAAGAATGACAACCGGGTCTGAAAACATGCCCAAATTACGTTTGCCGGTCCTGCCATGGCCTGCCTTTCTCTTTCTTGTTCTGGCGGCGCATGCGCAATGGGCACCCATGAACCCGGTCACGGCCATCCAGCAGCAGCCCGATGGCGTGTTGTTCACCATGAAGACAGGCGTGCTAAAGATACAGGTCTGTACCGCTTCGATTGTGCACCTGGTTTATTCCGCCACATCTTCCTTTCCAAACCTTCCAGACTATGTGATCACCAAAACTACTTGGCCAACGCCTCAATGGACGATGCAGTCGACGGACGATGACGTCACGATCTTGACTTCACGCCTCAAGGTGGTTGTTATGCGGAAAGATGGCGCGATCACTTATCGTGATCTCGAAGGCAAGCAGCTTGTCCAGGAAGGAACCAGAAAACTCACGCCGGTAAGAGTGAACGGAGAGAACACCTATCGCGCGGAGTCGTTTATGAGTGTGTACGGAAGCCATGAGGGTTTTTATGGGCTCGGCCAACACCAGGCGGGTGTCTGGAACTATCGGGGCGAATCAGTCGACATTTCGCAAGATAACTCCAACATCTCCGTGCCGTTTCTGATTTCGAGTAATGGCTACGGCATCTTCTGGAATAACACTTCCCGGAGCAGATTCAATAACCGCTTTGCGAACTACCTTTACATCAGTTCCGAAGTCGCCGAGGTCGTGGAGTATTACTTGTTCTACGGTCCTGAGCTGGACAAGGTTGTCGCCAGCTATCGCGACCTGACGGGGCAAGCGCCCATGTTCGGCAAGTGGGCCTATGGCTTCTGGCAGTGTAAGAACCGCTACAGGTCACAAGAGGAAATTCTTAGCGTGGCCCGGAAGTACCGTGAACTGCACATTCCTGTGGATAACATTGTGCAGGACTGGTTTTGGTGGAATCACAAAGGCGAGCACGTCTTCAACAAGAATTACCCCGATCCCAAGGGCATGGTTGACCAGCTGCATCGCGACAATTTTCACCTGATGATTTCTGTCTGGCCCTTTTTCGAACCGGGGTCAACTGTCTATGACGAAATGAAGCAGCAGGGCTGGTTCATCGACCAGTTTAAGTTCGCGAAGCCGCCTTATCATACCGCGGGGATGGCGGTTTACGATGCCACCAACCCCGAAGCCCGCAAGTATTATTGGCAATTGATGAACAAGGCGCTGTTCAATATCGGAATCGATGCCTGGTGGCTGGACACAACTGAGCCGGAAACCGAAGGGCAGGAAGAAAATATCCTGCTACATCACTCTCTCGCAATTGGCAGCGGAGATCGTTACACTAACATCTATCCATTGATGACTACGGGTGCGGTTTATAACGGACAGCGGAGTGCGTCCTCCGAGAAGCGCGCCTTCATCCTGTCTCGCTCGGCATTTGCGGGGAACCAGAGATATGCGGTTACGGCCTGGTCGGGCGACATCAATTCCGATTTTCTGAGCTTTAAACGACAGATTCCCGCGGGCCTAAATTTCGCTCTTTCCGGTATTCCCTACTGGACCAGCGACATCGGAGGCTTCGTTTCAGGCGATCCCGACGACCCGGCCTATCGTGAGTTGTTTGTGCGGTGGTTCCAGTTCGGCACGTTCAACCCGATCCTGCGGGTTCATGGAACACGCAAGACCGACCAGAACGAGCTTTGGTCGTATGGACCAGATGCGCAGAAGATTTTGATCAACTTTGACAACTTGCGCTACCGCTTGCTGCCTTACATCTACTCGCTGGCCTGGCAAACGACCAGCGAAAGCTACACGCCAATGCGTCCATTAGTGATGGATTTCCGCACCGATGTTCGGGCGCAAAACGTAGGCGATCAGTTCATGTTTGGCCCGGCATTTCTAGTGAATCCCGTTACCGAGCCGGCAACCACTACCCGCCGCATCTATTTGCCGCAAGCCAAGTGGTACGACTTTTGGACGGGCACCACCGCAGACGGCGGGCGGGTTATTGACGCCGCTGCCCCGCTCGATCGGCTGCCGTTGTATGTTCGCGCCGGGTCCATCCTGCCGTTGGGACCGGAGATGGAATGGTCCAGCGAAAAGCCCGAGGATCCGATCGAGCTGCGCATCTATCCCGGTGCCGACGGTGACTTCACTTTGTATGAGGACGAGGACGACAATTACAACTATGAAACCGGCTTACACGCGACAATTCCCTTCCACTGGGACGACGCCAAGCACACGCTTGCCATCGGAGACCGCAAGGGAGAATTTCCCGGCATGTTGCAGACGCGAACGTTTCAAATCGTGTTTGTGGACAAGAATCAAGGAATGGGTGTGGCTGTTAACGGTAAGCCGGATAAGGTCGTGCAATACTCAGGAAAACGGATCCTCGTGGCACCATAGAGGGCGGTGCCGGGGGACATAGCCTCGTTTCAACCCGTCGTCCCAAGGATCTCTCGGTTTATGCCTGGTCAGCTTTTCTGCCCAGCCCATCCAAGCTGCACGACCTGGAACACCCAGGCTCCAGAGAGAAAAAGGCAGCGCGCTGGCGCTGCCCTTTCGGTTACGCTTTTCCTTCCGCCGAAAGTCTACTGACTTTTCACATTCAGGATCATTTCGGTTCCGCTGTCCAGCCGCACGTTTGTGCTTTTCGAGCCAATCACCGAGGCGTTGGTGGAGTTGGAAGCATTGGTTGACAGAGTCATCCCATGAAGTCCAACTGCACCGCGGCTGGTCGGAGACAGCGAGTGACCGGTCACAGACGTTCCCGTCGACCCTACCGTATTCAACGTCGTGCCGGCCGCGTTGCCTGCCGTGTTTTCCAAGCTTCCCGCACTAGAGTGCACACCGTTCACCAATCCTCCGGAACGAGCCCGCCCTGAGTACGATGTTCTACCCGTGCTTTCACCGATCAGGGCGGAATCGTTTTCCGTCGCAGTTGAAGCGTTCCCTTGTCCGCTGCTGATGGCCTGGATTCCCAGCGCCAGCGGCATCTCACTGCCATCTTTCAGAATGGCGTGGTCAAAAACAATTCCCACCGTGGACTCCGCCTCTCCCTTGGCGAGAGCCTTTGCTTCCGTCACGCGACCAACAATCTTCGATCCCTTGGGGACGACGACCCGACCTTCGGACTTCACGTCCTGTGTCGATTTGGCAACTACCTCATCGCCCGGCTTGTTCTTGCGGACATCGACGGGCTTGACCAGGACAACATGGATAGTGCTCCCGGCCTTTAGCTGACCAGCAGCCGTACCTTGCGCTTGATTGTCTTTCTCGGAAGCCGTGGCCTCTTGCGATGCCTTTACCGAGCTACCTGATTTGACTTGCTTATTGGATTCGTCGCTGGAAGCCGAAACCTCTTGCGACGCCGATCCGCTTGTTTGCGATGGGACGGAACTCTGTCCCATGCAAATGCCTGTAAGCAGGACACCCGCCAGCACCGAAACAAGAAATCTCTTCATGACAAGTTCCTCCCCAAGAAAGTCTGATTTTTACGGAAAGCAAGATACAACAAAAACGAACTGCTACAGCTTGTTAGTGCAGCCTTGATGCCAAATGAGGCAAATTACGTCGACGCCCATCACTTGCCAACTCAGAGACTTAGAAGCTAACAAAATGGCATGCATTACCTTGGTACTATGAAAAAACTGCCGCCCGGAAAGCAATTGCCACCCGGACGCGATCGGCGTGCTGCAGTACCAGCAAGGCCGTGCGATCGACATCTCACTTGAGTCTGCGGAGGGCATGTATCGCGACATAAGTGTTTGTGACAAGAAGAGGGTCAAGGAACCCAACACCAGCGGTCGGCTCTCTTTATCCCCCAGACAGCACGACGGCATTCAGACCCGACCGCGGATATGGTAGATGCACGCTTTCCCTACTTCAGGGACAAGGTCGATTGCCATTTCAGCCTATGCAGCCGAAATCAGAAAGTCCCGCACGCTATATTCTTTCTAGCGCCTGTGTCTGCCCCCGCTCCCACGGGTTGCCCCATTTACGACCTTACCCGGATCACGAGAGCCAAGTAGTCCCTGGCATTTTGACGAATGCCGAAAATACAGAGGGCGATGTTTCGCCTCGGACAGCGCTGCCTCTCGAAGATTCGGACACGGACGCTTTTCTGGACATCGAAGAATGAAGGCTGACGCACAGACAGGTTGTCCATAAGTTAGACGTGGCACCGATTGCCTTCGCCATGCTTTTCCAGCTATGTGAGCGGCCCGGAGGGAACCCGTTGGTCGGATCGGACCTTCACCGGCGCCCCCGATTGCGAAGCGGCCGTCCCGGGCGGGTGAATTAATGCGGAGGTTGAGTGCTGTTGCGGATTCCGTGGCCACGACCGGGGTGATCATCCCTAGCTTTTGTGCTGTGCCGCATTCCCACTAGCAGTCGCGGACCCCGGGCCCCATTTCGTTCGACATTCTTGTCGGCAGATCTGCAGGCAACAACCATTGTTCTCACGCAGCGAGAGCGTATCGGCTATCGGCACGGCCTAGAAGAGCCATCATTTCGTCCAAAGTCGCAATCTCAAACTCGGACATCGAGCTCGCATGCTCCAACCTGTCCCGTACTGACTTAGAGGGATTGAACAGCTTGAATCGAATATCGTTGTCTTGCGCCCATCGCTGCAAAAATACCAGCATTCCAATCCCGCCACCGCCTATGGCATCCACTTCCGTGAGGTCCAATACTACGATGCGGGCACCTGCTTGGGACGTGACCGCGTCCCGTAGCTGGAAAGCAGCGTCACTGCGGACAAATCTGCCTTCGCACTCAATAACTGCCATGTCACCCACGTTGTCAATATGTATGCTTAGCATGGATTCCTCCCAGACTTGCTCAGTTGTGTGAGAGCACGAACTGTGCCATCAACTCGCCACTGTATTTTGTGCAGGATAGTAACGAATCCGATTATTGCAGTGGGAGTTTCTGGAAGGCAGTACGAAAATCTGCACTACAGAGAATGCTGTACTTCCAAGCGTACAGTAAAACAGGCATCAAATTCTGAACTCGGTTTGCCCCTGTAAATCAGCACGGTTGGCATTTTCGGCGTCGGTGAAGCGACGAAGCCACCCGCGCTCCCGACATGATCCACTGGCAGGGGCCGGAAAGCATTTGTTGCACTTTCGCCGTGACAAGGTGCTCGGCCCCTAAAACAAGCGCCAGGTTCTCCAAACGAACCGCTGCACATGTCATCGTGAAAGCTTGCATTCGAGCGTGGGCAAATAAATCGCGCTGTATTATTTGCATCGAATACCGTCGACGAGTGGCCACATCAAGGGGCCGGCAAAGGGGCGGGTTGAAGTAGGTCGTATATTGCGCGCTGTCCTCCCGCTCTTTACTTCGCTGTTGAGGCTTGCCGCAAATCCGGCGTCAATACGGTCAGGTCACCGACTTGTTCTTTCTTTACCATGCCACGGAGATAGGCGGCGCGATCGGTCATCCACAGCTCGGGGATGATTTCGCCCACCAGTTTGCCGTGACAGAAAAGCCGAATCACCGAGCTCTCTGAAACCACAATACCCACGGCATTGGTCACAGCGCTCATGTTGGCTGCGGCAATGTGACGGCTGCCGAGTCCCATCGGCACCTCCGCCTCCGACGCCACGGCATCGAGGTAACGGCAAGCGGAAAGAAAGATTCCGCCACGACTGACCACAAACGCCCCATCCAGTTGAGCTAGTTCTTTGATCGTTCCGCGCAGGTTGAGGTTGCTGACATGACGCGAAGACTCCGCATGTCCCGTCAGTGGATCCAGAATCAACGATCTCGATTTCGCCAGAACGGCTTTCTCGTCTCCCAGCGTGAACAGCGTACCGATGCGCCTTCCCTCGCGCCCCTCGCGAGCGATCTCGACGGCGAGCTCAAGGAGCGGCTCGAGAACGTCGGGATCGTATTCCGTTACTTGGCAAAGAATGCTCTCAAACATCAATGACCGCCCTCGTGTTAGGCAAAATCCAATTCGAGTTCGTCGATGTAACACCAGCCCCAATCCTCCCCGGGCTCAATCGATCGCATGACGGGATGCTTGCTCGAATGGAAGTGCTTGGTAGCATGCTTATTTTTGGACGAATCACAACAGCCGACGTGCCCGCAACTCAAGCACAGGCGAAGGTGCACCCACCGGTCGCCCATCTGCAGACACTCTTCACAACCTCGGGTATGCGGTTTGACGTCCTGGATCTGATCGAGATGCGTACACTCAGTCACTGTTTCTCTCCTTTGGGCGGCTTGAGCGGGAGCCGCACTTGAAAACAAGTTTCACCGGGCCTGGAATCAAACTTAATTTCCCCGTGATGACTGCGAACGATACGGTACACCGTGTCCAGGCCAAGACCAGTGCCCTCTCCGACTCCTTTGGTGGTGAAGAACGGCTCAAAAATGTGAGCTTTCACATGCTCCGGAATACCCGGGCCGTTATCGATGATTTCCACGAGCAGCCTGTCCAGCTCCCGCGAGGTCCGAAGGCGCAACTCACCTTTCCCGTTCATGGCATCAATCGCATTGTCGATAAGGTTGGTCCAGACCTGGTTGAGCTCGCTTCCGTGGGCACACAGTCGGGGTAACGTCTCGTCATATTCACGCGTAACGTTGACGCCCTTCTTGAGCCGGAACTTCAGCATGGTCAGCGTGCTCTCGATGCCTTGATGAATATCGATCTCCTGTTCTGGCAATTGGTCCATGTACGAGTATTCTTTGACCGCTCGAACCAGTTCTGAGATGCGCCCAGTGGTGGCTTCGATTTCGCGCGTCAATCTTTCCGCCGCCACCGCCGCAATAATCCTGGTAAGTACGTCGGGCAGCAGCCGCGGATCGAATTTATCGGTGAGACACTCGAGTGCGTCCTTATCTACATTGGCCTCAACCAATCCCGAAGCGAACCTGGAAGGGTTGGGAATTCCTTGTTGCTCCAGCCACGTGGTCATTTCATCTTCGCGGTCGCTCTGCACCAGCGAATCCAGTGCCGGCGCGGATGTCAGCTTCTCAATAACCTGATTTTCCAACTTCGCGAGGAACGAACGCTGCTCGGGCGACAATGCGGCCTCGTCGAGCTCGGCGTTGGCTTTGCGGAGATCGCGCGTGCTTTGTCGCAAGCCCTCGGCGGCCCGGCGCGCCGCAGAAGCGGGGTTGTTCATCTCATGCGCCAGCCCGGCGGAAAGCTTTCCCAGCGCCATTAGCTTGTCGCGCTGCTGGTCGGCGCGGCTCACCTCGCGGATCCGGTCCGCTAGCACGTTCACCAGCCGAGGTGTCAGCTGCGGAATTCGCTCCATCATCTCTGGAAAGCGATCCTTGTGAAGGCGGACTACCCGCGTGGGCCCAACCGCCCGGAAGACAAGCGGGAAAACCGTCAGCCGCGAAAACGGGAGCATGCCCGTTACTTGTCCGGCATGCGCAATAAAGATAGGAGCGTCAGGCCCTGCGCTTTCCCGCCGTCCCCGCATTTCGCCTTCGAGTAGCACGAACAACGCGTTCGCAGGGTCTCCCTCGTGAGTCAAGATCTCCCCTGGCGCCAGTCGTAAATCTTCGGAGCGGGACGCAAACCAACCAAGCTGCTCCTCGCTGAGGTCCGCAAAAATCGGGATTTTCCGCAACGCAACACTCAGGGACTCGTCTTCGCTGCCGCTTGCAGGTTTTACCGGTCCGCTATCGGCCATCATGAAACCTTGCTCAGATATTGGTGAACGAATTGAATCGCAATCGATCCTTCCCCTACACCGGAAGCCACGCGCTTGATGGAACCATGGCGCACGTCCCCCACGGCGAAAAGGCCGGGAACGTTGGTTTCAAGCAGCCCGGGGTCGCGTTCCAGGGACCAGCCCTTGGGACGTTTTCCATCCCGCATCAGGTCGGGTCCGGTCAGAACAAAGCCGCGTGGGTCGCGCTCCACGGTTCCAGCCAGCCACGCGGTGCGCGGTTCAGCCCCAATAAAGATGAACAGTGCCGCAGCGGGAACTTGCGACACGTCGCCCGTCTGATCGCATTGAATTGATATCGTCTCCAGGTGATCCTGACCCTGCACTTCCACCACCCGGCTGCGATATTCCACCTGGATATTGCTCGTATTTTTGATCTGATCGATCAGATACTGCGACATACTGGCAGCCAGCGAATCACCCCGCACCAGCATCACCACCCGTCGCGCATAGGAGCCAAAGAACATCGCCGCTTGGCCCGCGGAGTTCGCGCCACCGACGATGTACACGTCCTCGTCTCGACACGAGATCGCCTCTGTGGTACCGCCGCCGTAATAAACCCCGGCTCCTTGCAGACGGTCAATGCCCGGAACGTCGAGTTTCCGCCACTGCACACCCATCGCGAGCAGCAACGCGTGGCACGAAAGCTCATTGCCGTCGCTGAGCCGCACGTAGCGATAAGGCCCTTCGACCCGAATGGCCGTCGCCTCTTGCGGAGAAACAATTTCTACTCCGAACCGGCGCGCCTGGGCCACAGCTCTGCGCGCCAGATCGGCGCCAGACAAGCCAGACGGAAACCCCAAGTAGTTTTCGATGCGCGAACTCAAGCCCGCCTGTCCACCCGGCGCCTCCCTTTCCACCATCACCGTCTTCAACCCTTCGGAGGCTCCATACACCGCTGCAGCCAGCCCCGCGGGGCCGCCACCCAGGATCGCCAAATCATAAAATTCCAACCCTGCCCGTGTACGTAGCCCCAACTTCTCGGCAATTTGGTAAGAATTGGGTTCCGGCAAGCAGTTGCCGTCCGGGAACAATACCAACGGCAACTTGAGTTCCTCGCGCTTCAAGCTTTCGATCAGACGCTTCACTTCAGGCTCGCGTTCCGCAGCGTCCGCATCTAGCCACTGGTAAGGAACCTGGTTCCGCGCCAGGAAATTCCGCACCTCGTAGGACTTCGCCGACCAGCGCGTTCCCAGCACCCGTACCCCCTCGAATGGAGGATGAAAATCCGCAGACCAGTCATCGAGCAAGTCATCCAGCACCGGGTAAAAATGTTGTTCCGGAGAATCCCACGGCTTCAAAAGATAATGATTCAGCTGGACATCATTGATCGCTTTGATGGCAGCTTCCGTATCTGCATAGGCAGTGAGCAGCACCCGTTTGGTGTTGGGATAAAGCTTCATCGCCTCCAGCAGAGTTTCGACCCCGTTCATCTCCGGCATACGATGATCGACCAGCAGCAACGCGACGGCGTCATTGCGTTGCTGCAACCGTCGCAGCAGGTCCAGGGCAGCCATCCCGGACTCTGCGCGCAAAACTCTATATCGATCGCTGTAATGCTGGCGCAAGTCCCGCTCGATCGCCCGCAACACATCAGCATCATCGTCGACGGTCAGGATTACTGGCTTTGCCATTCAGCCACTCCGGGAAAAATGGGATCAATTCGATTGCCGCGAATCATGTTCGCGTGTTGCTTGGGAGGACCGAATTCAGTGGAACCTCCAGGCTGATAGCAAATCAGATGTCTCACCTGAATGGGAGGATTCATAATGAAGCCACGTATCGACACGGGCGTTGCGCTCTTGGCGAAAGTATTCCTCCGTGCCGGGTGCTACACTCTGAGCGATCACCGGAACAGCAAGGCAACGAAATCCGCCAGATTGCGGCGCCAGACCATCCATGTATGCGCGCCCGGCGTTTCAATGTTAGCGTGCTGCACTCCCTTGGACGCGAGCCACGACCGGAACTTCCGGTTCAGATCGATGAGATGGTCATCCGCACCACAAGCAATCCAGAGTGCGCGCAGTTGCTGATTGGCTTTCGAGTCGAGTGTCGGAAACTCGGCGCTGAAGTCCTCGGTAAGCCCTCCGGAACTGAAAGCGCCGATCCAGGCGAACTTCTCCACAGCGTTCAGGCCGGTCAGTAAAGACTCAGAGCCTCCCATCGATAGTCCCGCAATCGCTCGCGAGTTGCGGTCCTTCGCCACCGCATAGGTTGCCTCGACCTGGGGCATAACTTCAGTCAGCAAAGCCTGGCTAAATCGGTCAAAGTTTCGCTGACGGAGTTGAGCATCGGCAAATGCCCCGAACCCGTGCGAAACGATTTCCGGCGCGCCGTAGCCAAGCGGCATGACCAGAAGCATCGGCTTGGCCTTCCCTTGCGCGATCAGATTATCGAGGATCACATTCGCGCGCCCTACCGCCGTCCACCCACTGGCATCATCGCTGAAGCCGTGCAGCAAATAGAGCACTGGATAGGTCTCGGTCGCCCGCGGATCGTACCCAGCTGGCGTGTAAACATAAAAATCTCGTTCATCTCCCACGACTCCAGACTTGTACAAATGGTGATGGACCACTCCATGTGGTACGCCGGAGACCTCCCAGGGCAGAGAAGCTGGTCCCGGCACGTGCACCTGACTCTGCGTGGAAAGGAGGTTTGGCTTCAACAGAGAATTGGAAGGATCGATCAGGCTCACACCGTCGGCTACGAACGAGTAGCCGTAGAAATCCGGCGTCAACGGGCCTGTCGTCATATTCCAAACTCCCTGGTCATCTTTCTGCATGGGCACCGACTTTGCCCCCTCCAGCGCCAATAAGACTTCCCTGGCATTGGGATCTCGAAACCGGAAAGTAACTCTGTTATCAGAATGGACCTCTGGCTCTGGCAACATCGTGGGCGATGAAGTCGATTGCGGCTGGGTCCAGCCGGTCGCCGCCACCAGCAAGAGAAAAAAGGGAGACAAGAATCCGCGTTTCATGGCCGTCCTTTAGCCTTCCTCATTTGGGGCGCACCCCAATTCGGCGCGTGAGTATACAACTATAAGCTCGCTCCGAAGGCCCTGCCCAAGGAGGCAGCCGGAAATCGTCATCGGCAACATCGCCAACTGCACGCGAATACTCTAAGATCCTGCACCCGGGATTGCGGTTTCCCCCAGGCTGCCGCGATCGATTCCCTGATCGTCAACTAGATGAATAGAAACCCGAGCTAATCGCTGTGAGAGCTTAACCTCTCGCCGAAGCTCGGCACGCGTCTGAGGCTCGACAGATTGCAGATCGAACGTCTGCCGCTCCACCCCCTGAGAATCGAAAACATGCGCCTGCAGCTTGCCCGGGAAAAAAACGCCGAACGAGCCGGAGAGCAGGACGGAGTTGTTGGAAGCTGCTGCGACGGTAAGTGGCGTCAGGATTACGCCGGCACTGGTGAGGCCACGCATTTGGTGATCGGCGCGCGTCGGCCACCAGTTTGTGTCCATGGCATAGATGTCGCCCGGTTGCAGTTCGATCATCGGACTGTTGATTTCCGCTTCCATGTAATAGGGTGTACTTTCGACGTCAGCAGAACGGAGTACCGGCTTGCCGTTCTCGTTCAGTTCCAGCGCCGCGCCATTCTTGTAAAAAATCACGGAGGCTTTGCCTGGATAATCAGCGCCTCTGACGTATTGAAACCGTTCCACCATCGCGAACTGGCCCTCCCCATCCACCACGGCAAGCCAGCCGGCGACGGAGTCAAGCCAAACCTCGTTTTCCAAATATATCCAATGCAACTTGAAGAGATCGCCACTTACGGCGAAGGAAGGATCATCGGCAAGGCCTGAACGGACCTGATAGCCGTTGAAATATGCGCTTAGTGGATTAAGCGGCGTAAAGGCCCAAAAATTACGGTTGTATTCAGCCGGGTTGCGAACCTCAGAAGTATCGTACTGGGTTACGGACTGCATGGACCATCGAATCGGATGTCCAGTAGAGTTCTTCATCACCGCATGGAATGAAATCTGCGGCGAGTGGGATCCAAGGCTGATTTCACGCGAATACTGCAAACCCGTAACCGGGTCGGCGGGCCCCTCCAGACGCACGGCGCAGGCCGGAGCTTGCGAAATTACTTTCAAGTCATAGGCGCCGTCATCGAGCAAATCGGACATGGGGCCTGCCCAGTGCTGCGCGTCGCCCCTTCCCTCGGGTAACGGCCAGAGTTTGTCTCCTCCGTAATTGAGCCATTGGCCGTCCGCTTGAGTGGGAGGGATGTACTTGCCCTTGTATTTGGGATTAACGAACAAATATGGGTGACCGGCGAAGCTGACCTGCATGAGTCGTCCGCCAAGCTGCTTCACAATCGAAAGCTGCAGCCACTCATTTGAAATCTCCTCTGCCGCCCAACCGTCAAATGTCGTACTTCGAATCTGGCAGGTCCGCTGGGTAGTCGCTTGAGCGAATCCAGATGGTGCCAGGAGGCTGCCGCTTACCAGCACAAGAATAAAAAAGCGGTCCATAGAATTAGGTAACCGTTCGTCCCGCTTCATGCTTGAATGGCGGATCGTAAAATTACTCAAACTCAGCAGATTCGATTCTTACGTCTGTATCCAAGGCCGGACTCAGCAAGCTGGCAGAATTCTTGTCTAGATATACGGTAGTGTTCGGATGTCTACGCAGGATCGAAGCCGGTGCCAGGGGACTGATCTCACCCTCAAAGCAAGCCTTTACCGCCTGCGCCTTTCGTGAATCCGGCACGACTGCAAGGATCTCTTTTGCCTTAAGAATCTGGCGCACTGACATTGAGATGGCCTGCCCGGGCACTTGCGAAATATCCGCGAACCAGGCTTCTCCCACCTGTTGCCGACGGCACGCTAGGTCCAGGTTGACGATGAGATAGGGCTCCTCGGTTTCAAAATCTGCAGGCGGATCGTTGAAGGCGAGGTGGCCGTTCTCACCAATGCCGAGAAATGCGATATCGATCGGTGCGGACCTCAAGGCCTTACCGACGCGCCGGACAACTTCCAGGGCATCACGGTCGCCATCCAGTAGATGATATTTGGCAATTCCTGTCTTTTGGACCAGTTGATCAAGAAGCATCTTGCGAAAGCTGCCGGGATGAGTGATCGGCAAGCCGATGTATTCATCCAGGTGGAACACCTCCACCCGCGTCCAGTCAATGTCATGTTCCCGGGTGAGTGCGTCCAGAAATTCAAGCTGAGAAGCGGCCGTGGCCGCAATCACCCGAGCCTGGTCATGATTGCGGATGGCACGGCGAATGGCGCTGGCTGCCTGCTCGGCGGCTGCCTTGCCGAGCGAACTCTTGTCATTGAAAACCCTGAGCACCATGTTCGGGATCTCCATTGCTCGCCGCGGGGACGGCAAATTTGAAGCCTGGGGATTATACAAGACCCCGGAAAAGGAAAATTGCGAGCCGGCCTCAGGTTCTCATTGCGCAGAAGCGATCGAATTTGAACCGCGGTACCCAGAATTGTTGCCAAGTAACCACCCGACTCTTAGACTGTGGCGCACATCAAATTCTCCTTAGGGGCTCTTATGCACTTAACCGCTTCGCGTCTGAATATGCTGCATCTCGTTGGCGACGCAGCAGCCCTACGGTTTGGAAGGTGGAGGGCCAATTCCACCCTGCTTGGGTTTGTACTGGTTATTGCCCTGGGCCTAACGCGAGAAGGCATGGCGCAAACCGTTCAAGTGGATGCGACCCCCAGCCACGTTGCAAACAGGTTTAGCCCGCTCTACGCTCTGGGTACCACCGTGGACCGAGTACCGAGCAACGCCACCGACACATTCTTTCGGCCGGACCAGCTGAAGCAACTTCTGTCGGCAGGTTGGGGCACGGTCAGTTATCGGCAGAACACGGAGTTGTTTGTCCAGGCTTGGCATTGGAACCCCAAGGGAACCTGGAGCGACCGGTTGGGCAAAGGCTACTTCACCGGGGATGCAATGCCCGGCAAGGAAATGATCCGGCATTCCTACGGCTATTCCCTGCCGCATCGGGGCTTCACGCGCAACGGCGGAACAGAGTTTGATGGCTTTTCGCGTCTGGATGACGGCGACCTCAGCACCTACTGGAAGAGCAATCCTTACCTCACCAAGGGATTCACAGATGAGGAGGACTCGCTCCATCCGCAGTGGGTGGTAATTGATTTGGGGAAAAAACAAGACGTAAATGCTATCCGCATTGTGTGGGCGGAGCCCTATGCCCGAGCCTACCAGCTGCAGTACTGGACCGGCGAGGACGCCATGGATGACCAAGGCAACGGTGCATGGAAGAATTTTACTTCCGGAATCGTCACCAACAGCAAAGGAGAGACCGCGACCCTGCCGCTAGATTCGTCACTGGTGAGCGCCAAGTTTGTCCGCATATGGATGACGGAATCGTCGAACACCTGCGACACACATGGGTCAAGCGATCGACGCAACTGCGTGGGGTACGCGATCAAGGAGATTTATCTGGGAACGATGGATGACAAGAGAACCTTCAAAGACTTGCTTCATCACTCGCCCGACCAGCAGCAGTCGCTCACCTATTGCTCCTCGGTAGATCCATGGCATGAGCCCTCCGACTTGTACGTGGCGCCCGATCGCATGGAATCGGGAGACCAGCCGGGCCTCGATCTGTTCTACACCAGCGGCATTACACGCGGGCTGCCCGCCGTGATCCCAGTAGCTATGCTTTACGGCACACCGGAAGACTCGGTGGCGCAGATGACTTACCTGAAGAAGCGTGGTTATCCGGTCTGGTATGTCGAGATGGGCGAAGAGCCCGACGGCCAGTACATGCAGCCCGAAGACTACGGCGCCTTCTACTTGCAGTGGGCCACGGCGCTGCATCGAGTGGACCCGAATTTCAAGTTAGGCGGACCTGTCTTCGAAGGAGTCACTGAAGACATCAAAGCTTGGCCCGACGCCCAGGGAAAAACTTCCTGGTTCGCACGCTTTCTCGACTACCTGAAGGCCCACGGCCGGCTTGCCGACCTGGCGTTCATGTCTTTTGAACATTATCCCTACGACGGTTGCGAGACGCCGTGGAAGAACCTCTACCAGGAGCCGCAGCTGCTAACTCATATTATGCAGGTGTGGCGAGATGACGGGTTGCCACCCGCCGTCCCGCTGTTAGACACCGAGACCAACGCACACGGCGGGGAGGCCTCGGTAGAAATCTTCGGAGCCTTGTGGCTTGGCGACACGTTCGCCGGCTTTCTGACCGCCGGCGGCAAAGCTACGTTCTACTACCATGCGCTGTCATACTCTCCGCCACACCCAGTATGCCCCAACAGCTGGGGGACCTACCACATGTTCATGGTGGACCGGGATTACCAGATCCGATCTCGCACTTCACAGTTCTTTGCGGCCCAGCTGCTCACCCAGGAGTGGGCGCAGCCCGTAGATGCCGAGCATCGACTCTTCACAGCTTCGAGCGATATCAAGGACTCAGACGGCCACGTGTTGGTTACCGCGTATGCTGTGCTCCGTCCCGACGGTCAGTGGTCACTCATGCTGATCAACAAGGATTACGACACTCCGCACCCGGTGCGCATCACCTTCCACGATGGCGACACCAATGCGGACCGTTCTTTTACAGGGCCGGTCACGATGGTTATGTTTGGAAAGGCGCAATATCAGTGGCAGCCGGCAAGGAAGGAGGGTTACGCAGATCCCGACGGTCCCGCCGTTACGTCCACACTCAGCGGAGGTGCAGGCGCGCAATACTCGCTGCCGCCTGCGTCGATCACCGTACTGCGCGGCAAGGTAGAGAAAGTAGACGGTTCCCGGCCTAAATAGCTCTGAAGATCGAAGCGCAGATATCTATGAACGGACAATGAGACGCTCCAGCCACAACGCCAAGCCACCTCGAGTTGGCGCATGGAAATTCAAGCGATACCTCAGGGTAATTCGGTTTCTCTTCTTGTGTCTTCGTCCATAACTTGGGAGTCGTTTATCTGTCGCTGGTGGAGTTTTTCGAAGTCGGCCAGCAGTCGTTTTGATTTTTCGGTTTCTCCAAGCCTGGCATACACGCGAGCTAGCTGGTAATAGGCTGCGCTCAGAGACGGATCGTGGGTCACTGCCTGGTTTAACTCCTGAGCTGCCGCCGTCCATCGTCTGGACTGCACCAGCAGTTTTCCAAGCTCGTAGTGCGGCAGAGCGTACTCCGGCTTGAGCTGGATGGCTTTTCGCAGAGAAGCGTCCGCTTTCGCATACTCATTCTCGCGGGCCAGCAGAATCCCAAGATGGCAGTGGAGACGCCCATTTTTCGGTTGCAGAGCAATTGCGCGCCGGAGACACTTCGTGGCATCATCCTGTCTGCCCTGGTTGGCCAAGGCGATAGCTTCCATGAACAATGCTCTCGCCGAACTCGGATTGAGTTCGACGGCCCGCGCCAGGCTTTGGCCCGCCTCTGTGTAACGCCGAATGAAATAAAAACTGACGCCAGCAAGGTAGTAGGGTTGATCCCAATTGGGGGCGAGGCCGATAGCCTTCTGAGCCAGTTCGAGGGCTGCGTCCTGTTGCCCCGCACGCTGCAGGATGCGAGCGCGCAGGGCGAGGATTTGAGGATTGTCAGGGGTCAGCGCCAACGCCATTTCAGATTCTCGGTCCGCTTCCGGGAAACGGTGATCCACGTAGTATGCGCTCCCGCGCAAGTAATGATCATCGGAGGTCTTCGGATCCGCAATGATGTCGAGCACACGCTTCGGCTCGGACCCAAGATAGGCCACAGCTAGCTGGTGACGAATTTCCACGTCGTCGGGACGGATAAGGCTAGCCTCACGGAGGTAAATAGCTGCATCGCCAGGCTGGGCATTCTTGAGGAAAATCTGGCCGATGGCAAAACTCCACTGCCAGTCCGAGCCCAGCTGTCTTGCCGCAGCTTGCGCCTGGCTTCGTGCCTCCGGAACTCGTCCGGCCTCCAGTTCGGCACGGACAATGTTGAAGGCCACGTCCGGGCGCCGCGGATTCAGCGACCTTGCCCGGATCAGGTGAGGCAGTGCCGCTGAAGGGCTATGGAGTTCCAAGAGCACAATGCCGAGATCGTATGCGGCGTCGGCCTGGTTGGGGTTTAGGGTCACAGCTTGCTCAAGCTGTGCGCGTCCCTCCTGAACTTTGTGTTCTCGCAAATAGGCTAGAGCCAGGTTGTAGTGACCTGAATAGGAATGCGGTTGCAACTCCAATGCCTGTTTGTAGTGCCCGATTGATTTTGCGGTCTCACCACGCTGGAACTCGGTGAGTCCCAACAACAGATATGCTTCCGCATACTTCGAATCGGCCTTGATGGCCTGGTTCAGGTTTTCGAGGGCTGTGGCCGAATCTCCAGCAGCCAGTGCTTTTTGCGCGCTCACGAAGTAGGAGCGTGCCTGGGTGCGACTTGGCGTCGGCTGCCGTGTGTTTGCAGCATTAGGTGCGACCGTCATCTGCAGCGAGATGAAGCCCGCTGCGATCAACCGCACGATACGCCGCCCGGTTGTATCTGATTTTTGAATCCGCAGGAACAAAATCCCCGAAGCGACAAGTGTATATCTAGGTTCTAGGACTCCGATTTGCACCTGGATTATATATCTTGACTCCTTATGTGCCGGGTCTGTATTTTGTGTCTATTAAATCGTTTAGCTAACCGCTCCAAACCACTCGTCGGAGGTGCTTCGTGAGCAACCCGCCCCATAAGATTCTGGTTTGTCTCGCCGCTATCATCGTGTGCGGTCAACTACTGTACGGTGAGGTCACCGCTGGCGTGCTGGGTACAGTCATGGACCCAAGCGGCGCCGCAATTCCTAACGCGACGGTGACCCTTAAGAATCCAAACACAGGGTTGACTCGCCATGCTCAGACGGACGCCTCGGGTAACTATGAGTTCCTAAGTGTTCCGGTAGGCGAAAACTACTCTCTCCAGGCGGAGTCGCTTGGGTTTCGAACGAGTGTTCAAAGCGACATCAAACTTCTGGTCAACCAGAAGTACAGGGCTGATTTCAAGCTGGTGATCGGCGCCGTGAACGAGAGAATCGAGGTCTCCACTTCATCGGCGCAGGTGGATACCAGCAGTACGCAGGTTGGCGATGTCATAGAAAGCAAGAAGATGACCAGCCTGCCGCTGAATGGCCGCAGCTACATTGACTTGCTCGGCTTGCAGGCCGGCGTTGTTCCAATTTCCTCCGACGCTTCGCAACACGACCGCTTCGTTTCTGGCAATGGGAATTCGGGCCAGGTGTCCGTTAATGGACAACGGGAGACTTCCAACTCTTTCATGGTGAACGGCGGCGACGTCGAAGAGAGTGTGGAAAATGGCGCTTCCATCGTCCCCACCCTGGACTCCATCGAGGAGTTCCGCCTGCTGACCAACTCGTTCAATGCCGAGTATGGTCGTTTTTCGGGCGCCATCGTCAACGTGGTCACCAAGAGCGGGACCAACCAAATTCACGGCTCGGCTTACGAATTCCTTCGCAACGAGAAGCTGGACACACGCAATTACTTCGATCTGGAACGGGGCGCGTTCAAGCGTAACCAGTTCGGAGGCACCATCGGCGCCCCAGTGGTGAAAGACAAGCTCTTCTTTTTTGGTGACTACCAGGGCACGCGCGAAGTGCGCGGTGTCTCCTCGGGGCTGATCAACGTGCCTTCGCTGCTCGAGCGCGGTGGCGACTTCTCCGATCTGGCGACCACCCAATTTCAAGCCTTCGCCGACTCGAACGGAAACCCAACCGTAGTTCGCGGCGACAACAGTTCCACCAACTTTGCAGCCACGTTAACGCAGCGTCTAGGATACACAGTCACTCCCGGCGAGCCATATTGGTTTAACGGGTGCACTACCAACGCCCAATGCGTGTTTCCGGGAGCAGCAGGACCGTTTATCCCGCAGGCTGCTTGGTCTCCGGTCGCGGTGAACACCCTCAAGTTTATTCCCACACCGACGGGAGACTCAGGGGGCACTCCGAACTTTTCCACCACGGCCGAGAAGCTAAACCTACGGGATGAGAAATTCGGTCTGAAGGTTGACCTGAACACGGCACATCTGGGCAACTGGTCCGCTTATTATCACTTCGATGATGCCAACTTCTTGAATCCATTTCCCGCGATCGGTTTTCCTGTAAACTCGCCAGGTTTTTCCGCGACCACACTCTCGCGAGCGCAGCAAATCCAACTGAGCAACACCGCCCTCCTTAATACGACTACAGTAAACGAAGTGCGTATTAACTACACTCGCTTCGCTTTTCTTAAGAACAAGCCCGTTGGTGGGCTCGGGAAGATCACAGATTTTGGATATGTAGAAGGCGGACTAGGTGTTATCCCGACCAATCCTAAATACGAGGGGGTCGCGACCACCACGCTCTCGAGCACGGGAGTAAGCTTCGGTCTGCCCGACGGCATCACGGGCCAGTACAACAATACATATCAGATCACTGACAATTTCTCGAAGGTGATCGGCAAGCATAGCCTCAAATTCGGCGGTGACATCCGCTACATCCAGGTCAACGAACGCAACACCTACACCCCAAATGGTTGGTTCGATTTTGTCGGAGGCGAGACCGGCAACGACTTCGCTGACTTTCTCCTAGGCGCGCCGGACCTGTTTAACCAGACCAGCCTCCAGTTGCTGGATTCCCGCACCAAGTATTTCGGGATATACGCTCAGGATACCTACAAGGTTAGATCCGATCTGACCATCAACTACGGGTTGCGCTGGGACACGAGCCAGCCCTTCTATGACACCAAGGACAGGATCCAGAACTTCGTGCCTGGCGTGCAGTCGAAGATTTACCCGGACTCGCCCACCGGCTTCGTCTTTCCAGGTGACGCGGGCGTTCCGCGTACGCTCGCGCCTACGCAATACGACCGTTTTGCCCCGCGCCTGGGGATCGCCTATTCGCCGGGGGCAACTGATGGATTGGCAGCAAGAATCTTTGGCGGTCCGGGCAAGACCAGTATTCGCGTAGGCGGCGGACTCTACTACACCGCGATCGAGGATGTTACGCTTTTCAATGAAGTTGGCGATGCTCCGTTTGGACTGTTTTGGGTCAGTCCGGTCCCGGTTTACATGGAGGAGCCCTACAAGAATCGCATCGACCCCCCAAGTCCGGTGGGGAACCGCTTCCCCTTCACCATTCCACCGGCGGGAGCCACAGGAATCTGGCCCAAGTACCTGCCCATCGCATTTTCGCCAACTTTCAAGGACACAAATAAGCTTCCCTATGCCGAGCACTTCAACCTTACGATTCAACGCGAGATTGCCAAAAGCGCTGTGCTCTCGGTTGGCTTTGTCGGGTCCCGCGGCCGCCATCTGCTTTCCACCGTAGAATCGAACCCGGGCGATCCCGCCAAATGCCTGCAAATTCGGGCTGCGCTGGGTACGTCCAATGGCTGCGGGCCACGTGGCGAAGACTCGATCTACGATTTGGGGGGGGGTAACTTTGCCTTCGGTACTCGGCCCTTCTCGGTGACCTCAGGCCGTGAACTCGACAAAACCACTGGGACGGGTTCGCTCGATTTCCAGAACAATGCATGGGAAGCCACGGCTGCGAATTCGACCTACAACGCGTTGCAAACCAGCCTGGAAAAAAAGGTGGGTGACCTACGCCTGTTGGCCGCCTATACTTGGTCCAAGTCCATCGATAACTCTTCGGGTTTCTTCGACCCCATCAACCCACGCAATCCCAGCATAAGCCGTGCCCTTTCCATTTTCGATATCGCGCACAATTTTGTCATCAGCTACGGCTACGATTTGCCTTTCGCCAGATCAGCCCACGGAGCGCGAGGCAAGTTGCTGGGGGGATGGACGATTTCGGGAATCACCCGCTTCACCACGGGCTTCCCTGTCACTCTCCTTGAGAACGACGACAATTCGCTTTGCGGCTGCAGCAACAGTGACGTGCCCAACTACAACGGCCAGCCCATTCATTTCCTCGATCCGAGAAAACCAGGGCATCTTTTCTTCGACCCCTCCTCGTTCTCCCATGAGGCCCTGGGTACCTTCGGCAATGCAAAGCGCCGCTTCTTCCATGGGCCAGGAATCAATAATTGGGACCTGGCCTTGCACAAGAACACTCTGATCGGCGAAAGGATGGCGTTGGAGTTCCGCGCCGAATTTTTTAACGTCTTCAATCATGCCCAGTTCATGAACCCCGGTTCGGTCATAGGCGAAATTAACGGCAACCTCGGCCAGGTCACTAGCGCCCGGGATGGCCGGATCGGACAGATGGCGCTGAAGTTCTCTTTCTGAGCATGGCGCGGAGGGCACGGCTTCGGGTCATGTCCTCCTGTCTTTTCCTCTCCTCCCCGGAGCGACGATGAACTTTCATCCTGAGAGCATAAGGCTCTCTCTTGCCTTATTGCTCATCTGCTGTGCCCTGGCGATGCCGTATGCCCAGGTGAACCGGGAGGCGGAGCGCGATTGGCCTGTCATCTTCCGCGATACTCTGCAGCACAACATTCTTCAGTTTTGGATCAACCATGCTCTGGACACCGAGTACGGCGGCTTGCTGGGACGGCTGAATCGCCAGGGTGAGCCAATCCCGCCCGGAAACAAATCTGTCGTGCTCATATCGCGCGCGTTGTGGTCGTTTTCGGAAGCCTATCGCCGTTATCCAGATCCTGCCTATCAGCGCATGGCTGCGGCGTGTTTGAAATTTCTACGGGAGAAGATGTGGGACAAGCAAAACGGCGGCTACTATTTCTTGGTCAGCCGGGAAGGCAAGATCATCGACTCCACCAAGCAGTTGAATCCGATGTCCTATGTGATGGAAGGGCTGGCAGAGTACGCTTTGGCCTTCCATGACAATCAAGTCGCCCGCGAAGCCTTGGACCTCTTCGAAGCAATCGACAGGCATGCTCATGATAACGAGTACGGCGGCTATCGCATCGCCTTTACCGCTGACTGGCAATGGCTCAGGGACTACAAGGATGGACCTAATGGGGAGGGCTCGTTCGGCCGGAAATCCTACGACTGGCACCTGGGCCTGGTAGAGGCGCTGGCGACGCTGTATGACGTTACCGGCGATGCCCGCGTCCGCGCGCGTCTCGATGAGCTGTTGGACATTTTCGTCAACAAGATTATCGATGCCGACGCCGGGTATGGCCGATATTACTTCCATGCTGACTGGAGAGTGGCCGATCGCGACGGCGACTCCAAACAATGCGAGTACGGACTCGACCTAGAGGCCAGCTGGCTGCTGACCGAAGCAGCCGAACGCGTTGGACGAAACCAGGATGCCCGTATTCGCCACGCCAGCCTGACACTCGTCGATCACGCCTTGCGTGACGGTTTCGACAAGGAGCATGGCGGCGTTTACCGCCTGGGACCCGCGGCTGGCCCGGCTCAGAACAAAGATATGGAGTGGTGGCAACAGATGGAAGCAATGGTCGCGTTCTTGAATGCCTACCAGTTTACAGGCGATCTCAAGTATTGGAGAGCTTTCGACCTGCAGGCTCGCTTTGTGATGGACCACTTTGTGGATCATCAATATGGCGAAGTGTACACTGCGATTTTTCAGGACGGCAGAATCGACGACGAGAAGGCTGGCCCCTGGAAAGCCCCCTATCACGTCACCAGAGCTTGTCTGGAAATTATCTCCCGCCTGAGCGGCACGCTGTAGTTGGTCGTCTTAGGGTGCCTCGGGCCGATCTGGCCTCCTACGAAGGAGCCCTTGTAAAGTGGACAGAATGATCGGCGCTGTCGACATTGGCGGGACCAAGATCGCCGTCGGCCTGGTAGATGATCAGGGGCGCGTCCAGGTTCGCCTTGAATCTCCCACCGAGGCGGCGAGCGGATTTCCCCACGCGCTCGAACGCACATGCGATATGCTGCGCGACTGTTCCCGGAAGGCCGGCGTCGAGATTTCCGGAATCGGGATTGGGTCCACCGGTCCGGTCGATCCCTTCTCCGGAATGATTGGCGACGTCAACTTTCTTCCAGGCTGGCAGGGCGCTAACATCGTCGAGGGACTGGCGCAGGTTTTCAACGTCCCGGTCGCCATGGAAAACGACGCCGATGCTGCTGCCCTTGCAGAAGCCAGCTGGGGAGCGGGCAAGGACAAGACGCGCCTGATCTATGTCACCGTCGGGACCGGCATCGGCAGTGGAATCATTCTCGATGGACGGCTTTACCGCGGTGTGGATCAAGCCCATCCCGAAATCGGTCATCACATCATCGACCCCTCCGGACCGCCTTGCCTGTGCGGTTTCCGGGGTTGTTGGGAATCGCTGGCTGCAGGACCGGCAATGGTCGATTGGCTACTGACCAACGCTCCTCCCAACTATCGGCACCGCGCGAATCTCACCGCCAAACGAATCTGTGAACTTTCGCGTGAGGGAGACGAATGGGCGCGCCGAGTCGTGGAACGCGAGACTTATTACCTCGGTCTCGGTCTCGCCAATTTAGTGACTCTCTTTGCTCCTGACTCCCTTGTGTTGGGCGGCAGTGTAATGAACAGCGCCAGCCTCTTCCTCGAAGGTATTCGCAAGATCATTCGTCAAAGCTGCGGATTCGTTCCTTTTGAGAAGACGGAATTAGCTCTGGCCTCGCTCGGAGAAGACACCAACCTCATTGGCGCGGCGAGAGTCTGGCACCATCGCTTTGCCCCTAGGGACCAGTATGTTTCCTGATCTTGCAGTGATCCAAGGGAACTATCTGCGAGATATTCTCGGTCAACCCCAGGCTTTGGAGGATACGCTGCGCGGTCTGGAGGGACTCGACCAACTCCGGGACCTGGCGCGAAGGGTGAGAAAAGGTAGGTTTGAGCGCATTCTCCTGACTGGGATGGGATCGTCCTTCCACGCTCTCCATCCGTTGAACCTGCAACTGGTCGGGCATGGCCTGACTGCATTGATGGTGGAGACATCAGAATTAGTTCACTACAAGAGCCGCTTATTTGATCCCAAGACATTGATCATTGCCGTCTCGCAGTCCGGGCGAAGCGCGGAGGTGATTCGGTTGCTGAAGACGAACCGCAAACGATCTGCCTTGCTGGCCGTCACCAATACTCCAGACAGCCCGCTTGCGCGGCAAGCCGATGCCGCCGCTCTGACCCGTGCTGGCCATGAATACTCCGTCTCCTGCAAGACGTACGTGACTGCACTCATGGCCTTGAAATGGATAGGAGATATCTTGTGCGAAAGGGATTTGCGCCGTACCCACAGAGAACTGAAACAGGCTGCATCGGCCGTGTCCGCGTATCTGCTGGGGTGGGAAGGTCATGTACAGAGTCTCTCGTCCGAGCTCAAGGGCATCGGGCAACTGTTTTTCGTGGGACGCGGGGCGTCGTTGGCTGCGGTTGGCACTGGCGGTCTTATTGTTAAGGAGAGTGACCACTTTGACGCTGAGGGCATGAGCAGTGCTGCCTTCCGGCATGGTCCGTTCGAAATGCTGAGCGGCCAGACCTTTGTGCTCGTATTTTCTGGCAACGCGAAAACCAGGAGTCTCAATCGGAAATTGCTCGAAGACATTCGACAGCATGGAGGGCGGGCTGAATGGTTGGGTAAAGACGGCTCCCTTGCCGCATTTCGGGTGCCTGCTACAGCCAGCAGCATCCAGCCAATCCTTGAAATCTTGCCCGTGCAGATGATCACACTTGCGCTAGCCGCGCAATTGGGACGCGAGCCTGGACGGTTCGATTTGACTTCGAAAGTCACAACCGCAGAGTAGGCGCCGCCAGTAAGACGGTAAGGCTTTTCATGGCAGAAAATCCGCCACATGGTTGGTAAGGTCTTCTTGACGTTCTGGGCGGAAAGTTTTGTTGTCTAATTCACGCCTGTGTCTATGCTGTAAGCGATATCATTCTGATAGCAGGCGCTAGTGAGGTTCTGGCATGGCCAAGACGACCCGATTAAATGTGAACGGAAGCATCCACACCATTGAAGCAGCTGAGAGGGTTAGTCTGCTCAGCGTTCTGCGGGATGAACTCGACCTTACGGGAACCAAGTATGGTTGCGGCGAAGGTTCGTGTGGCGCTTGCACGGTTCTCGTCGACGGGCAGTGGCGCCGATCGTGCATCACTCCGGTAGAGACAGTGGGTGAAAAGAAAATTATTACCATTGAAGGTCTAGCCCAAGGCGATCGTCTGCACCCGCTGCAGCAAGCATTCCTCGACGAGGCCGCTATGCAGTGTGCATACTGTACGTCCGGGATGATCATGACGGCGGTCGCGCTCTTGAACACAAAGTCGAATCCATCGCAGGGGGAGATCGTCGAGTTCATGGAGGGCAACATTTGCCGTTGCGGAACCCACCCGCGCATTGTAGCTGCGATAACAAAAGGGGCAAAAATCCTGCGAGATTCAGGCTCAGCGAAAGAGTCGGGCCAATGAGCGTGAAGTCTCCAAATGAGCTGGAGCCGGAGCGATACGAACTGACCGCTTTACCTGCCTACCGCTTTGAAGTCGACCGCCGCGGTTTCTTCAAATTTCTCGGCGCCGGTATTTTGGTCCTTTGCGTGTTGAAGGATGCGAGTGTCGGGCAGGAATCAGGCCGCGGAGACCGCGGCGAATCTCTTCCAAAGGAAATCGGAGCTTGGATGCATATCGGCGAAGATGGAGCTGTGACCGTCTACACCGGAAAGGTGGAAGTGGGGCAGAACATCAGGACTTCTCTGGCCCAGGCTGTTGCCGAAGAACTACACGTCTCCACCAGCAAGGTCCACATGGTGATGGGCGACACCAAGCTCACTCCTTTCGACATGGGGACCTTTGGTAGCCGCACTACCCCAATCATGAATCTGCAGCTCAGGAAAGTCGCTTCTGCCGCCCGCAACGTGCTGATTGGCCTGGCAGCGACCCAATGGAAGGTGGATCAACAACGCCTGCTCGCTGCTGATGGCAAAATTACCGATTCAATGACGAAACGCTCCGTCGAATACGCAGTTCTCGCGAAAGGACAGCAACTCACCGAAACCGTGCCGATCGACAATCCCCTCATTCCCGCGCCCCAGTGGACAGTTGCAGGCCAATCACTGCCTCGCGTCGATGGGCAGGATGTTGTCACCGGCAAACATCGCTACCCGTCCGATCAAAGATTGCCCGACATGTTGCACGGGAAAGTTCTGCGCCCTGTCGCTTTTGGTGCGTCCCTTGTGTCTCTTGACACGAAAGAAGCTGAGCAAATCCCAGGCGTTACCGTGGTCCGCGACGGGAATTTTGTAGCAGTGGCCGCGCCTACCGTGGAAATTGCCTCTCGTGCCGTCGCTGCCATCAAAGCAGAGTGGAAATCCGAGCCTCAACCTTCGAACAAGGATTTGTTTGAATACCTGAAGAAAAATCCGGTCGAAGGGAACGACCCTACCGGGGGTTCATCCAGCTATAACTCCGGTTCGGTGGAGCGCGCCTTGGCGTCGGCCGATCGGCGCCTGCAGCAGACATATACGGTCGCCTACATCGCACACGTCCCACTTGAGCCCCGAGCTGCAACGGCGCAATGGATCGGCGACGATTTGACCGTCTGGGCGGGCACGCAGCGCCCGTTCGGTGTTCGCGGTGAGCTCGCGGAAGCCTTCCGGATCCCCGAGGCCCATGTTCGTGTGCTGATGCCGGACACAGGTTCAGCCTACGGTGGAAAACACACGGGCGAAGCCGCGATTGAGGCTGCACGACTGGCTCGGGCAGCGAAGCGGCCAGTCAAGTTGGTGTGGACCCGCGAAGAAGAATTCACGTGGGCCTATTTTCGTCCCGCCGGAATCATGAACGTCACAGCTGCCGTTCGAAAAGACGGGACAATCACCGCCTGGGAATTCCATAACTACAACTCTGGGACGGCGGGAATCCGCACGTTTTATGACATTCCGAACCAGCGCATCCAGTTTCATCCCACGCGCTCGCCATTGCGGCAGGGATCGTACCGAGCTCTGGCGGCTACGGCGAATCACTTTGCGCGCGAGTCATTTATGGACGAACTGGCTCAGGCAGAAAACATAGATCCGCTCGAATTCCGCTTGAAGAATCTGAAGGACGAACGTCTTCGCGCCGTTTTTGAGGCTGCCGCAAAACAATTCGGTTGGGGACGAGCCAAAGCTGCTGCCGGTCAGGGCTTCGGAATGGGCGGTGGATACGAGAAGTTGGGCAACGTCGCAACCTTTGTTGAGGTCGCCGTCGATCAAAAGTCGGGCAACGTGAAGGTTGTGCGCGTGGTCACGGCCTTCGAGTGCGGCGCGATCGTTAATCCTGACAACCTGCGTAATCAGATTGAGGGCTCGAATATTATGGGATTGGGCGGGGCACTTTTTGAGGCCATTGAATTCGAAAACGGCCGCATTCTAAACGGACGTATGTCGAGATATCGTGTCCCGCGCTTTACTGATGTACCTGTCCTCGAAACCGTCCTGCTCGATCGCAAGGATATTCCGTCGGCGGGCGCGGGAGAATGCCCGATGGTGGGCTTGGCTCCGGCGATCGGCAATGCGATTTTCGACGCGACTGGTATGCGGCTTCGCTCGATGCCCATGGTTCCAAACGGCTTGAAACCCGGCGACGCCCCCTCTTCCTCCAAACCAGTAACTAATGTTCCGTCGGTGTGACGGGAACACCAAGCTGCTTCATGACAAGATGTGCAGAACTCTAATACATACAACTGCTTATCAAAAGTCTGCTTATCAACGAATGCACTGCCGCCTGAAAACTTTGTCTCTCACGTAAGTGCCTTTGGCTCCGGCCGCCGCGTTGGCGGCCTCCACCGTTGCGGTCTTCAGATACACATTGCCACTGGGCATGCGGCTGTCTTGCGCTTGCGGGCGGATTCGTTGTTACCGCGACAGTCCTGCCCAAGAAGCCAAATGCGAAACATCTCCGAACATGCTCGGGTCCACGCCCAACTCAGCAATGATCCCCGCGGCCAGAGTACAATCCATACCGGGCATCCCGTCCAATGACGTCAGCTGCGCCGCATAGGCGGCAAGTTTCTCCCGGGTGCGCTGCTCGAGGATCGCCAGGTCCTCCTCGACCGTCCCGAGCCCATCGAGTTTGCACCGTCAACAGGAATCGATGGTGTTGTTCTACCTTCCCTTCCAAGGCAACTCGTTCAGAATCGTCGGATTCCAAAAGCGCCTTGAACAACAGCTCGATCGTGTGTTTCCAATCGTGCCCACGCCGATCATTTAACGAATTCCCCCTGCCGTCCGCTGGCCCACGGATCATATGTCAGGCTGAACCGAACCCTGTCAGAGATGGGTGGATGATCATAGAACAAGAAAACATTCATGCGGTTCGGATCTGGGTCAGATAAGTCCACTTCGCCCAATACTTGGAAAGCTTGCGCCGCTATCTGCCCGGAATCCGGCGTCAGCTCATGCGTCACTTCCAGGCCGTACTGGTCCGCCTGGTGCTCTAAATACCGGCCGAAAGCGGAGCCGACCGGATTAACCACAAATGAAAACACTGACAGAAGCAACAATAGCACTGGCAGTGCCGCCCAATCCTCCAGACCGCGAATCTCCCAGCTCCCACCCCAGCGCGCCAACATCCACCCAATGCAGCGATACCCGAGATAAAAAGCAAGGAGCAAAAGAACCGCGAAAAAAGTCAGCCCCTTCGGAATGTGCTGCAGAACATAATGTCCCATTTCATGACCCGCAACAAACACGATCTGCGGAGTGCTCATCTTCGCGATAGTTGTATCCCACACCACGATGCGCTTCGAAGCGCCAATGCCAGTCACATACGCATTCAGCCCCGTCGTCTTTTCGCCTGCCCCCATCCAGAACATCCGCTGCTGCGGAATGTCTTGTCCCGCGTGTTGCACCATCCGCTCAAGACTTGCTGTAAGCCCGGGGTCCTTTTGCCGCAGGGGCTCAAACTTGTGAAACATTGGATCGATGACCAGCGGTTGCAGAAAAAACAGAAACACACCGATTGGCAATGAGATCAACCAGAAATAAAACCACCAGCGGCGCGCACTCCCACGGATGACAACATAAAGAAGCCAAATAAGAATCGTCCCAATTACCAGCGAGATCAGTTCTGCCTTGACCCAGTCCCAACTCCACGAACCCCATCCCTGCACTGAAATTCCGTAATCCTTTTCCACCCATTCGCTATAAATATCCAATGGCAAAGTCAAAATCGCGATCGTCAGCAACAGCAAAGGAGAGAACAGCGCACTCTGAAGGAACCTTTTCGATGAGAAACCTTCGCTCCAGTCACGATATTTCGGCGTCAGTTTCCAGCGCAGAATCAACCACAAAACTGCGATTCCATAAACAAAGCCGATTAAAGCTAGTCGGAAACGAATTCGGTTTAGACTGTGTGCCTTCTGGTGAAGATCGGGTGGGAGCGTGTATGCAGTGATTTTTCGTCTCGTGCCCGACTGCACCATCTCGGAGGGTACCGTGGTTGTTGGCGCGGATGGCGATTGCTGCTGCACACTCGAAGCAGAGGATGGTGATTGATCCTGGGCAGCAATTAACGGAACCACGAAGAATATGATCACTGTAATTGAGAGAGCAACCCGGGATGTTTTCATGTTGAGCCTCCGCTGCAAGGACCTTCTCTGGTGCTGAGCGAGAAGTATGGCACAACGCTAATGGTTCCACGGGTATGCTCCTGAACTCACTGAGTTTCTGGCCAGCGCAAACGTGCGTGGTATCGAAACCACGGCCAGGAGGTTCCGGGGCAAGCGGGGAATCCTGGGTAATTGTCTTTCCTAGCGGCGCCGGGCCCGTGCATCCTTAACAGTCTCCCGTCACCAAACAAAGGCTTATGTCTCACGAAAGAACAAGAATAAGGAAGGCCGCCACGTCGGCCTTGACTCTTACAACCTTCTCATAGAAGTTCTTTATCGGAGGCGCGCCTTTAACACAAAGGTGGAGGTGTGTCGCCAGCCCTGCGGTGCGCGTTCGATAGAGCCATTAGAAGAAAGCCGCCCGCGGTTGCGGCGGAAGTGGGGCTTGTCCGAATGAGATGAAGTGGAGGGGAGTTATTGAGGTACGCCGGAGCGCAGAAGATAGGTCCGAGGGAGTGGCCATGAAAAGTTCGGTTTTCTGCTTGTTGTTGTCTCTCCTCGCGTGATCCCCTAACTACATCTGCGCAGAAAGGCGCGCATTTCAGGCGTCCATCGGGGCCTGTTCCCGCGCCGGTTTCCGGGTACTACGTATCTCTCGTTCAGAATCTCGCTCAAATAAGGGCGCGAAAAGGCGGTACGCTGTAATCGGAATCACCACGCAAAATCCCGCCATGCCAACTACGAACAAGGCGCTTAGGATTCGCGCGAATAGGCGCACGCCCCTTCAAACATTGCTACACGCTCCCGGCCAGTTACCGCCGCTCTGTAGAGACTCGCTTTGAGTCCGGATATCGCACCAGAGCTTGCGATCCAACCGGTTCTCAGCGACCATGATAATTCTCTGAGCCGTCCCGTTCGAGAGTCGAAATATAGTTGACCAAACTTGCTAAAAAGAACGATGTGTTTCGCAAACATTAGCTTCGCCACGCCGCCAGTCTTGCTGAAATGAACCGTTAGAATTTCTCGTTTGAGATTGTTTTGCAATTGCTTCGGTGTCCTGTGGCCGCCACTTTGAACGAGCAACTGGAAACCTGATCCGGTGTAGAGTCATAAATAACTAAGGGAGGAATCATGTTCACTAAGCCTGCCGAAAGAAGAGAATTCCTGAAACTGACTGGAGCGGGGATCGCCGGCTCCGCGCTGGGAGCAGTCACAACGGTTCAGGCGGCCACTGTTAAGACAAACCCTGCAGCCCGTGACACCCTCGATGTAAGAGCCTTCGGAGCTACGGGCGACGGCAAAACGATGGATACCCCAGCCATCAACAAAGCGATCGAAGCGGCCGCCGCGGGTGGGGGCACAGTTCGGTTCCCGGCCGGAAGCTATCTCTGCTACTCCATCCATCTGAAGAGCCACATCACTTTGTATCTTGACCCGGGCGCGACCATCTTGGCTGCAGACGCGCCCGCCCAGGGTGCCGTCGGCGGCTATGATCCTCCCGAGCCCAACGCGTGGGACAAGTTTCAGGATTTTGGCCACAGCCACTGGCGCAACAGTCTGATCTGGGGTGAAGACCTGCAAAATATTTCCATCGAAGGCCCGGGGTTGATTTGGGGCAAAGGTCTGAGCCGGGGAGATCGAGACGCCGTGCTTGCCGCGGGCGTCGGCAATAAGTCCATCAGCCTGAAGAACTGCCACAACGTAACCCTGCGTGACGTTTCGATCTTGCACGGAGGGCATTTCGCCATCCTGGCCACGGGGGTGGACAACCTCACCATCGACAACCTGAAGATCGACACCAATCGCGACGCGATCGATATCGATTGCTGCCGTAATGTGCGCGTCTCGAATTGCAGCGTCAACTCACCATGGGATGATGGCATCTGCCTGAAGAGCTCCTACGGTCTGGGTTTTGCGCGGTCCACCGACCACGTCACCATCACCAACTGCTACGTCACTGGGGGCTACGAAGAAGGTACCATGCTCGATGCCAGCTACAAGCGCATCGGCCCGGATTACAAAGCTCCGCGCAACGGGCGAATCAAGTTCGGCACGGAAAGCAACGGCGGCTTCCGCAACATTACTGTTTCCAATTGCGTGATCGAGGATTGTCGGGGAATCGCGCTCGAAGCGGTGGATGGCGCGCTGCTGGAAGACGTCTCCATCACCAACATCACCATGCGTGACATCATCGACGTTCCCTTCTTTCTCCGTCTGGGCAGACGGATGCGCGGTCCGGAGAGAACGCCGGTGGGAGAATTACGGCGCGTGCTCATCAGCAATGTTGTCGTCTCCAACTGCGCCTCCCGCCAAGCCACGATCATCACCGGAATTCCGGGTCATTCCATCGAAGATATCCGGCTAAGCAACATTCTTGTGCTGCACCAGGGTGGAGGCACAAAGGAAGACGCCGCTATTCAGCCGCCTGAATTGGAGAGCGCCTATCCCGAACCGAACCGCTTCGGAGCGCTGCCGGCACACGGCTTCTACATCCGTCATGTGAAGGGAATCGAGATGAGGGATGTCGAGGCCAGAGCCATGAAGCCGGATATGCGGCCCGGGTTCGTCCTCGATGATGTGAATGGCGCAGAGCTCATCCACATCGGGCTATCCCACGCTCGCGAGGTTCCATCTCTGGTGCTCAAGGACGTCAAGGACTTCAGCATCACACAGAGCAAACCGGTTGCGGATACACAACTGGAAAGCGCGGAACAAAAAACACTCTGATATCCGGATCGGCCCGCAGGAAATCACTCTTGTAATAGTGGCTCTCAAATCGTATGTACCGGGCGTCAAGTTGCGAAAGGTGTACTCTCCCCTCTCGTCTAGCGTGAACCTAGCTTCAGTCCCGGTTGCCTTGTATTCATCTCCGGATCCCCGCAACCCCTGAGCTTTTCTTGGAATTTCGCCCTTCGTTAGTACTTTGCCCGAACAACACTACTTGGAGTTTTCGCACCGAACTTTCTTATGAAGACTCTGTTGAGATCGACTACTCGATCCCGGGCTGCGCGGGCCGAATCAGCGGACCTATTCGCCCCGCGTAGCTTCGGGGAAATAAGGAGACGCTCTCGATCGGGTAAGCCTTCTAGGTTTGCGGCAGGAAACATCGACTGATTTCTCAGCACTGCACCAGCGGATTAGCAGTGTTGGGGCTTGAGAACGAACAGTTTGGGTTTGTTGCCGTTTTGGTGCGTATGTGTGAGGACGGCAAAATCTGGTTTGCGAACTCACGTGACGCGACGGGCTTTAGTTTACGATCTAACTGCACCCCACAGGTCACTTGGGACGAATTGGGAAAATATTACGTGCCGAGAGACGCAAAGTTGGGACGGCACTGTCCTCGCCGGCTTGCGGTCTGAGGAAGAGGGAGGGATGCGAACGAGAATATGACACGTATGGGCCATCTGGCGCTCATATCAAACCGGAGCACGTGCTATAAATACCGGTCTTGGTCGGCTTCTCCGCTATTTTCAGAAAGCTTGGCAGCTTGAGTCGGGGCATTCACTTTCCCGTATAGCTGATACGCCAGATGGAGTTCGAGCCGTCGTCGGTAACCAGGAGCGAGCCATCGGGCGCGACGGCGACACCAACGGGGCGTCCCCAAACGTGTTCGTTATCAACCACGAACCCAGTGAGGAAATCCTCATATTCACCGGTCGCGCGTCCGGTCTGATGCAGGGGCACCCGAACCACCTCATAGCCAACGCGAACGGACTTGTTCCAGGATCCGTGCTCAGCGGCAAAAATATCACCCTGGTATTCTGCCGGGAATTGCTTCCCTTCGTAAAAAGTCACCTCGAGCGATGCATTGTGCGGCTGCAGGATTACGTCGGGAGTGATAACTTTGTCTTTGAGCTCGGGGTGTTTCCCCGCATGCCGCGGGTCCTGATGGCCGCCCATGTACCACCAGGGCCAACCGTAGTAGCCTCCTTCCTGCACATGGGTGATGTAGTCCGGAACCAGGTTGTCCCCCAGACCGTCGCGTTCGTTGACGGAACACCATAACTCGCCCGTCTTCGAATTGACGGCGAGTCCCACAGCGTTGCGAATGCCGTACGCGTAAATTCGCATTTCCGAACCGTCCGGGTTGAACTGAAGGATATCGGCGCGATTCTTTTCTGCGGGCGTTACGTCCGGGTCGTCGACGTTGGAAGCTGAACCTACGGAGACAAACATCTTCTTGCCATCGGGCGAGAACTGAATGTCCCGCGTCCAGTGGCCTCCACGACCAGGCACGTCGGCAATGTGCTCCGACGGACCGCGTGCCTGCAAATCGCCGTTATGGTAGGGGAAGCGCACCACCGTGTCCGTGTTTCCCACATAAACCCATTGCGGATCGGGACCCGGAGGATAAAAATCGACGCCGAACGGGTGGTCCAGTTCACGGGCAAACACAGCCATCTGCTCGGGCTTGCCGCTGCTGGTGATTCCGCGGAAAACTCTGATGTCGCCTGCTTTGCTCTCGGCTACGAAAACGTCGCCATTAGGAGCGGTGCGAATCAACCGCGGATTCTCCAGCCCGGCGGCGTATTCCTCCACTTTAAAACCTGCCGGAACCCGCGGCCATGCGCCCTCCGGGCGGGCAACAATTTTAGGCCCATTGCCAGCCGATGCCGTCGCGAATGGAGCAGGAAGATCTTTTACAGTGATCTTGCGAATTTCCCCAGGCTTCTCAAAGCGATAGTCGGTGAACGGCGCTGGAGGACGAGGGGCGTTCCATTGTGCAGCTCTTTCTGGTGCTGCGGACTTATTGCGTGCGCCTCCGCTCTGCGGCAGCCCGAGCGTTTTCGCGTAGTTAACGATCAGCCAACGCTGCCGCTGCGGCAGCGTCGCCCATGAGGGCATGCCGTTGTTTACATCACCTTTGGTGATGAACCAGAACAGTTCGCCCGATGTCACCGCCTTGAGTTTTTCCTCGGCCAGCGGCGGGATATTTCCCGAGCCCTCCCCGTTTTCGCCGTGGCAGCGGGCGCAGCGGAGATGATAGAGCGGCTTGCCGGCAGCTGGCGGCTGACTCTCGTAGGGATTCTTGAGTTGCTTGGCCGATGCCGGAGCGTTATGGAAATTCGTGCTCTGGGCCTTTGCCCAGGAAAGTAGAAGAACGGCAGTGACGGCAAATATGGCAAGTGAATGTTTAACCGTGCGCATGCTGGCTTTCAAAACTCCTCCTCCGATTTAATAGCGTCAAGGCAAGCCGAGTCGCTGAACCGGACGTCGTTCCGACCGGAACACCTCAATATCCCTTTACCTTAATCACGACGTAATTGAATTCATGGAGCCCTCAAGCAGGAGCTGATGTGGCAACGCTGGAATACGGATAACATCTCCTCTCGAAAGCTTCACCAGGGTGCCGCCGACCACCAGCCTCGCCGAGCCGGATTGCACGACGAAGACGTCAGCCTGAGTTTCGTGCCACTCGACTTGGCCGTCGGCCTCTCTGTGAACCAGCAAAACGCTGTCTACCTCGCGCCAGCCAGGCAGGATAAATGAGGATCTCAATCTAGGGATCGGAACGCGCACATTTCTGAGTCACGACTCTAATCTTGAGATTTGCTAAAGTAACCCTGCCAGTTTGATAAAGATAGGCATGAGCGTCACAGCTGTCAAATTGAAAAAGGAACATTTCAGGAAGTGTACAAGGGTGGCTGCATCGAAAACTGTGGTTTCCGTCTGCCGGCCGCGAGGCTCCACTTTGACGGAATGACCCTAATTGGAGACAGTCTACGCATATTGAACTGTTCCTCGCGGTCTTGGGCTCTCCGAGTCTGACCCGCGCAGCCGAGAAGGTTTTCCTGTCACCGGGAGCGGTGAGCCTGCAACTGCACAAGCTGGCCGACGAACTGCACACAGGGCTGTTCGTGCGAAGCGCCTGATTCCTACGCCCGCAGCGCTACGCCTGGCAGAACGTGCCAAAACCCTGGTTAAATTGACGAGCCAGATTAAGCTGGAGCTTGAGAACGACCTCAGCCACTGAGACAGTTGCGGAAGCAGTATCCCAAAGCAGAGATCCGGGTGACCGTGGACGTGACCGAGGAAATTGTCGCCGGCTTGCATGATCGCCGCTTCGACCTGGGCCTCATTTCGCTCCCGGTTCCCGAGGAGAATCTCAAGATCAACCTGCTCTTCGATGAAGAACTGCTTATCGCGGGTCCAGCGACAGGCAAGGCCCGACGCGGCTACTCGATACGGGCTTCCGACCCGTATTCCATTCTTTCTCTATCCCAAGGGGACCGTCCTGCGGGTGATCAGCATCGTTTCTTCAAGGATATCGGTGTGACGCCGCGGGTTTGTGATGGAGGCCGAAGACACGGAGGCGATCAAGCGTTTGGTGGAATCAGGTTTTGGTTACTCCATTCTTCCCGAACACGCACTCCATCGACGGACGCGCTTCCTCCAAACTTTCAGGGTGGATGGACATCCGATGACCAGAAGCCTGGCACTGGCGATGGTACGCACGGAATTTCCCCGCAAGTTGACCGTATCGATCGCGGACTTTCTGCGCACCATTCTGACCGCCTGACGCCCGCTCGTCGGCGTGATGGCTTGTCCACTGAGTGGATTCGAGCAAAAGAGACAATGCGCATTGCGTTGAATATCCTGTTGGCTCGCGTTGCGCCATCCCGGAAAATGAGCGATAAGTTTCAGCGAGATGGGGCCAGAGTGAAGTACTTGTTGCGCCTCTTCCGAGCAATTCTATTGCGCTCCCGGGTAACCTTTTCGATGGATGGAAGGGGCTCTTTCGATTGGCCAACCACCAACGACAGGCCCTTGCCTCAACGACCCATCCAGCCGCCGTCGACCAGCAAAACATGCCCGTGAACGTAATCACTGGCAGACGAGCACAGATAAACAGCAGCGCCCCCGATATCGGAGGGCTCTCCCCAACGGCCAGCGGGAATCCGCTCGAGGATTTGGCGGCTGCGTTGTGGATCCTGGCGCAACGCAGTTGTGTTGTCTGTCGCCATGTAGCCAGGCGCGATCGCATTAACATTGATTCCCTTTGACGCCCACTCGTTGGCAAGCGCCTTGGTAAGCTGCGCCACACCTCCTTTGGCCGCGGCGTAGGCCGGAACCAGAATCCCACCCTGAAATGAAAGAACAGAGGCGACGTTGACGATCTTGCCTTTCGCTCCCCGTCGTAGCATGTCCTGCCCTGCCAGTTGCGAGAGCCGGAACACTGCTGTGAGGTTGACCGCGATCAATTCGTCCCAATCGCGCTGCGGAAACTCGGCTGCCGCGGCCCGCCGTATGGTGCCGGCGTTGTTGACCAGGATGTCGATGGAACCAAATTCTTCGTTCACCTTTCGAATCAAAGCTGAACCCAGTTCCGGATCGGACATGTCACCCGCCACATAGAAGGACTTCCTCCCCAGTTGACGAATTTGCTCGCTGCTGCCGTTGCCATCGGCGCTCCGGCCATGACAACCCACGTTGGCCCCGGCTTGTGCCAGCGCCAGTGCGATCGCGGCGCCCAGTCCCCGGCTGGAGCCGGTGACCAGTGCGTTCTTGCCATTCAGCTGAAAAGCTTCTAAAACCATGCTGCCTTCTCTCAGCTAATCCTGGCTGGCTCCAGCCTGGGCACCAGAAGCTGAATGGCGGCAAGCGCCAGCAGATATGCAAAGCCGGCAATCAGGAAAGGAACCATGTAACTGCCAGTCCACTGTAAGGTGTAGCCCACAATTTTCGCAATCAACATTCCTCCGATCGCACCTGCCATACCCCCCATCCCGACGACCGACCCTATTGCCTGGACGGGAAAAGTGTCGGAGGTTAGGGTAAACAGATTGGCGGAGAATCCCTGGTGGGCCGCGGCTGCTAGCCCGATTAGCAAAACCGCTCCCCACATGCTTTCGATGCGATAGGCGAACACAATGGGGACAACGCACAATGCGCAAAGCAGCATCGTGCTCTTGCGAGCCACGTTCACGCTTTTGCCGCGATCGATCATCCAGGACGATAGCCAACCCCCAGCGACGCTGCCGACATCGGCGATCACGTAAATCACCATGATGGGGATGCCAATCTTCATCAAAGCGAGGCCGTGCTTGCGTTGCAGAAAATCAGGCACCCAAAACAAGTAGAACCACCAGATGGGATCGATCATGAACTTGCCCGAAACAAAGGCCCAGGTCTGCCGATGGGGTATGAGGCGTGCCCATTTGATTTTTGCCATCGCGATCTGTGGATCGCTGCGGATATAGTCCAGTTCCGCCTTCGAGACGCGGGGATGCTCCTCGGGCCTGCGATACAGCAGCCACCAGAATATGAGCCAGACGAAGCCGAGTGCGCCGGTGATAATGAATGCCCAGCGCCAGCCCCACTGAATCGTGATCCATGGCACCACGAGGGGAGTAATGATTGCGCCTACGTTTGTGCCGGCGTTAAAGATTCCTGTTGCCAGCGCTCGCTCTCTCTTGGGAAACCATTCAGCGACGGTTTTGATACTGGCTGGGAAAACTCCGGACTCCCCGAAGCCCAACGCCGACCGGGCAACAATGAAGCTGCTAAAGGAGCTTCCGATGGCGTGTCCCATGGAAGCCAGGCTCCAGAAAACCATTGCCAAAGCGTAGCCGAGCCGCGTGCCTACACGATCCACCAACCTGCCCACCACCACCATGCCCACCGCGTAAGCCGCCTGGAAGGCAAACACTAGATTGCCGTAGTCGATTTCGTTCCAGCCGAGATCGTGTTGCAGGGTGGTCTTGAGGACTCCCAGAACTTGGCGGTCCATGTAGTTCTTGGTGGTCCCCAATAGCAGGAGGGCACAGATGATCCAGCGGAAATGACCGGCCCGCGAAATGACCGTCGCCGCCTCAGAATCCGACGCCGGAATGGTGGATGTAGCGGCAGGGTCCATAGTTTTGATGACATCGGTTGAGATTGCTACTTTTTCCGGCCAGCTTCAAGTCCGGAAGATCCCTGGTCGAATCCTCGCTGCACGTTGACCACACCAAACTGCCGGTCTTCGCCTTCGTGATGAGCCGCCATCGCCCAGAGAAAACAAATCGGATGACCTGGAACCGCGACGTTCGGGTGGTATCCACTGGGCATCAGCACGGCATCACCATCGCGCACGACGGTTACCAGTTCCGGATATTCGGTCTGGTTATACACAAGCTGAATGCCGAAAGCTGGAGCCGGCATATTGAAATACACGTACATCTCTTCGAGCATCTTGGCATGCTCGTGCGGCGGCCAACTCGTCCAATTGCCAGGCTCCGAGATAGTGAAGCCGGCAACCAGCCTTCCGGCCTCAATGTTCTTGGCTAGCAGCATATGAAGCATTCGTGAAGATCCTGATCGCCCGGTAGTGAATTTCAGGCCAGGGTCGCTTGAGACCTGGGAAAAGTGCACCACTTGCAATGGATAGTGCTTGGCAACTTCGGCTGAGAACTCGGCAACATCGGCGCTCGAGTTGGTCGTGATCTTCACGGAAGAATCGCGCGGAATATAGACCGCATCGTACTGCCCGAGCGATACCTCTTGGGCGTCCACCGTGACCGTAGCCTGGCCGGACAGGACAATCAGTCCCGTTTCCCGATCCCCGTTAGAAAACGATTCCGCCGGTTTCGATGGGTTCAGGATAGTGCGTCCGTAGGCCAAGTGCTTCATGGAGCTATTCCTGGGCGTGATCGAGATGTGTCGTCCCGTGTGTTCGTGCGTCTTTGCGGAAAACCATTTGATCGGTTGCAACTTCTGCGTTCGTGCTCATCAAAAACCCCTTATGCGGAACTGATGTTACCTCAGCAAATGAAGCGGGCATTGAAACTTGGGCCTTTATTGCTTCTCCGAAAGTGCGTGCGCGAACGACTCTTTCGCCCGTTCAAACTCGACCCTCTTCCTCTTTGCCGACAGCTTGCGCCGTGAACTGCATTCTAGCGCCGCTGCGCGGCTGAGAACAGGCGGCTCGTTCCGCTATTTCCATTCATTTGAGATTGCGATGCGAAGTAGGTTCAGCCATTACAGTGCGATCGGCCAAAACTGTACAAACCAAGCCTCTCGCTGGAACGACACTCCCGCGAATCGAGCAGTGCAAAGCATCCCCTTCAATCGCGCAACAATCCCCCTGAGAATAGAAATGACCTTGTGTCTGTACAAAGCTGAAAGGAGATCGCGATGGAGGAACAGAACCTTCGCCCAGTTGCAACTAAGGACATCTCAGACGCCCATTTTGAAATGTGGCTCTCAACACGGCGCTTCCATCTAGTGCCAAGAACCTACGAAGAGCCGCTACATTCAAACGCTTACTAGGCATTTTGGTCGAAGCAAACTGTCGGAAACCACAGGCGATCAGGTGCTCACCCCGAATGACTTCTCTTCCTTGGCCCAGCTTAAGCAGCGGCTCCTGGACTTTCAGAAGCGCTACGAACAAACCGCATCTCCGTTTAAATGGACTTTCACGCGCAATGATCTTGGCAATTTATTGACTAAGCTCCAGCGAAAAGCGATCGCACTCGCGAATTCAGCCGCCAACACGCTGGCGGCCATTTTGCCTGGGAACTGCGCCACGGACGCTGCCCAAACAGCGGCCACCTGAGCCTCCCCCCCAAATATCCCATGCTACTTGCGAACAGGAGTACTAAGCCGCCGATACTCGAACTTAGTTGCTTCTACCATTTTGGGTCGGTCGGCCCAATCCGAAGGAGCCGCCTCTTCAAACGGGAAAAAGACGATTTCAAAAGCACTCTCAAACCAATTGCTATTCGAATCACGGTAGGTCACGGAAGCGTGAACTGGAAGTTCCCTGATCGTCGAATCGTTATTTGACTTCAACTCATACATGAGCAGGGCGACAAAATCGTGCTTCTGAAGACTGGCAGCACTGTCACAATCGGGCAGTCTCTCCTTTCTTTCGCCGCTCGAAATTCTGCGTATGTTCCGGAAGGTAGCTGTACCTTCTTTCAGACCGATCGGGTGTATCTGGATATCATAGGCGTGGCCTCCACCTCGGTTGTACAGCACGAAGGGAGTTCCCAAGTCTCTCCTGCCGTCAACAATCTCGACACAGATTCTGGGATCGGATTCCTTCAGAGCGTCATCCACTAATGATGTTGGTTCCGGTTCTTTGCGGACCGGCTCCCCAGGCAAGGCAACGCTCCCGGGCTCAGCCTCACGCTTTTTGAGTCTCCGTGGCACCTCCGCCTAGTCTAGCATTGCTCGCTGTCCTCTCGAAGCAACCAGCGGCAATGCTCTTGATCTGCGGCTACTGTTCGGCCCCGCATTTTCTACAACGGTCGGGAATCGATCACGATACCTATGGGTATCAGACGGCCCGTCCGGAACTGATGGGACAGGCCGTTAAGCGTTTGGAGCGGCGCTGGAGGACCTTGAAATGAAGAGTACATCCAACCGCAGCTCGCCTGTTCCACGCATGCCTTTCTTCTCATCAGCTTGTGTTGTGGAAACAAAAGAGTTTTCTGTCCTCAAGGCCCAAGCCTTTGCAGGTGATGTGACGGGCTGTTTCAACAACGACTGCCAGGCGCAAGCGATCAGCCTCGTCTTTACGGCGGTGTAAGTGGCTTCCCGCTGCGTTGCTGGATTTTGCACTAAAGTAACTGTCTTTTCCAAAAGTGTCGTGGTAAACGTACCTTTAACGATCTTGAGTCTGAAATATGCGCATTGCAGCTATATGAGTGTTTTTCGCTTTGGTCCTAAGTATCAATCCCTTTGCCTACGCCCAGTCTCGTCCAGCACGTCCCGAGGCCGCTGTTGGTACATTGCGCCGTTAACCTCGACTGGCAAGTATTGCGGGAATGGTTGGCCAAAAAGTGCTGCAGACGCGCACCAATCTCCAGAGCGGAGGAAGCAAGGGCATCCACGATCGATGCTCTGGTAAAAGCGGGGAAACCAGCCTGACCGGCAGCGGCAAACACAATGGCAAGAACCGAAGACTCTGTCGGCAAGCGCGGTTTGTCGCACCCACGAATCGCCTGTGTTGATTCTGGTTCTGACCGCGCGAAAGGCAGCCGTCGCGAACTGGCTGCGCGATACGGCCTCGTGCCGCCGGAGGAAAGCGATGTGATCGTCGCTTTAGGTGGCGACGGACTCGTGCTACACGTGGTACATGAGTATCTGCACCTGCGGCGCCCGATCTTTGGGATGAACCGTGGAACTGTCGGGTTTCTGTTGAACACCTACCGGCCGGACGTGCTCATTGAGCGGATTCAGGCAGCCAAGGAGGTAATCCTCCACCCGCTACGGATGACGGCCAAAACCATTGATGGAAAGGTTGAGGAGTCGTTTGCCTTCAACGAAATATCCGTCCTCCGCCATACGCGGCAGACAGCGAACGTTCGGATTTCCGTCGACGGGATCGTTAGGATCCCTCGGCTTGCGGCGGACGGTGTCATGGTGGCAACGCCCACCGGCAGCACGGCTTACAACCTTTCAGCGCATGGACCCATCGTTCCGCTCGGGACCAATGTGCTCGCTCTTACTCCCGTCAGCCCATTCCGGCCGCGACATTGGAGGGGGGCCCTGTTGCCGCACACATCGGTCGTCGAGTTTGAAAACCTCGACCCGCACAAACGGTCGCTGAGTGCGTCCGCGGATTTCAAAGAGTTCCTGGAGGTCGTCTCGGTGAAAGTGCTAGAGGATCGATCAACGATGGTCAAGTTGCTCTTTGATCCCGACCACTCTCTCGAGGAGCGGATCAGGGCGGAGCAGTTTGCATACTGAGAGAGGAAATCTCGGTGAAGGAAGTGCCCCATAACACTACTGACAACAAGCACTATCGGGCAAAGATTACGAAGCGGGTCGATTTCGCACCCGACTTGTGGATGATCCGCATCGATCCCAGGGCTGAATTCAAGTTCACGCCTGGGCAGTACGACTGCTCGGACTCTGTTTTCTACCCGTGTGCTGTTCTCGCCTACCATGTGTTCCAAAAATCTCAGAGTCGCTAAGTATTTCAGCCTCAACAGCTGGAACCCCTCGTTTTAGATCCTCGTAAAACTCCTTGCGGAAGTTCTCTGTCCCTATCAAGGCCGATTTTTTAACAAAAGTGTGGCTCGGTTGAGTGCGGGCTGGCCACGGGGCAATGTGTCCTGCGGGCGGGATCCTTCGCTATGGGCCAGTGAAGGTTCAGTGCACCCATCAGCGCATTGTTTGCACGGACTGTAGCGAAGCAATCCACAAGGCGCCGTGCCGCTGGAAATCTATATCCAGACCAAACAGCGGAAATACCTGGATTTGGGCAAGAGCATGGCGGACAAGCAGTGGGAGAACCCCACGCCGGAAGGGCTCACTCCGCAAACGCGCTATTGGATTGATGACATGTACATGATCACCATCGTGCAGTTGCAGGCCTATCGCGCGACTGGCGATGCCAAATACCTCGACCGTGCCGCGCTGGAAATGTCCACTGACCTGGACAAGCTGCAGCAGCCCAACGGACTTTTCTACCATGCGCCTATGTCCCTTTCTTCTGGGGTCGCGGGGATGGTTGGGTTGCAGCCGGAATGGCAGAGGTGTTGAGATCGCTGCCCCACAATCATCCCAGCGCGCCCACATCATGGAGTCATATCAGAAAATGATGAAGGCGTTGCTGCAGTATCAGGGCAAAGACGGTGTGTGGCACCAGTTGCTGGATCATCCCGAGTCTTACCCGGAAACGTCCTGCACCGGCATGTTTACTTTTGCGATGATCACGGGCGTGAAGACCGGCTGGCTGGACAAGAAAATTTACGGGCGGGCCGCGCAAGGGTTGGTTGGGTCTGGTCAGTTATCTGCAGCCGAACGGCGATATCCGCAACGTCTGCCAGGGGACCGTCAAGAAGATGTGCCTCGGCGCTGTTGCGCTAGCAGATCGAAGATTGAGTGAATGTCCCTGAGGAAAGCGTGCGCCCCGTGGCAAACACGGTGCGGAAGTGGTCCCACCATGCCCGGACGCACATGCGTGATTATGTCGGAGAAAATGAGCGCCCGCGACCAGGCACTTCGTCGATTGTCTATTTGAGAGTGCCCGCCCCTGCCTGTGCGCATAGACCGTCGTGATCGCCGCTGTCTCCGGAAACGCCGATCGCGCCGACGATCTGGCCGTCGATCATGAGCGGAATTCCTCCTTCGAGTGGGACTGCCCCCGGCAGGCGAAGCACGCGAAGGCCTGCACCTCCACCCGCCACCAGGTCTTGAAACGCTTTGCTTGGGCGTTTGAAGCGCACTGCCGTGCGCGCTTTTTCAATCGCGATGTCCGCACTTCCAATCTGGGTGTTGTCCATTTTTTCGTAATACACCAGGATGCCGCCGGTATCTACTACGGCCGCCGCCATCTTCCAATTATTTGTCCGCGCCTGCGCCAGTGCTGCAGCGGCAGCTTTCTTGGCATTCTCCACACTCACCGGTGGCCCATACGGGTTGGGCGCCTGCGCCCGCGCACTCATAGTGCACAGCACCGTCATCAGGACTACTGGAAACTTCACCATCCGTAGCGACATGTAGCACCTCCTCTGTTTGCGCGCCACTACACGTGGCGCGCGGGCGCGACTGTAACTTCTGCTATGGTCGCGTGTCAAGCCGCGATGATCTAAAAGAATTAAAAATAAAGTTCAGGTAATTAAAACGCATTGCCAATCTGCAGCTGTGCACAATGCACCAGTTTTGCCAGCGCTAAGGAGAATCAGGAGACCCTGAATGAAGGCAAACCGCCCGTCTTGGAACTTCGCGTGGGTGCTAGTTGTGGCGACCTTCTGTCTGGTTGCGACACGTTGCAGCGCGCAAGGTCAGCACTCAACCGCATCCGACGATCAGGGATAAGCCGAAGCGATGGTCCGCGCCTCTGGAGGGTACCGAGGTCGGCAATCCAGCGATACACGGTTCGACGAAATCCACGCGACGGACTGGAAGTCGTGGCTGGCGGCAAAGACATTTGGGGCACCTCTGATGGATTCCACTCGCTCATCAAAAGCAGACGGGAGACTCCGAGGCGGTAGGTCGGGTCGAGAGTGTGACCGCCCCGCATCTTTACTCGCGGGTGGGGCTCATGGCCAGAGAAGATCTCTCACCCGACAGCCGCCATGTTTCGTTTTGGTGTTTCCTGACAATCGGCCGAGGCACGCCAACACCAGCGCCTACGAGTTCCAATATCGAGAACGGAAAGGTGGTGACAGCAAGAGTATTTATCCGCCGCAGGATGCAGGTCCGCCGGCATTTCCAGTTGACTCTCCTCACGCCTGGCTGCGTCTGAAGCGAGTTGGCAATGAGTTTACAGGCTTCGTCAGCAGCGACGGGAAAAACTGGAAGAAGTACGGTTCCTACTCGCTCTATCTACCGTCGACTGTATTTCTGGGCCTGGCGGTGACATCACACACCGCGGAGGGATCGACGACAGCTAACTTCAAGGATCTCGGTGTTCCGGTTTCGCGAGCTCGATACTAATAGCCTTTCACCTTGATCACAAAATAGGTGAACCCCTGTGACCCGTCGAGCAAAATCTGATGTGGCACACGAGCGGGAATACGAATAATATCGCCTGCCGAAAGCTTCCGGCGGATGCCATCCTCAATCGTGCCATTGCGCTTTTCCTGAGGCTCAACCGTCTCCCCACCCACCATGGTGCCGCCTACGACGAGCGTCAGAACCGGACTGCACGAAGAAAACGTCCGCCTGATTTTCGTGCCATTCGACTACGCCGTCGGCCTCCCGTCGGGAGAGCATGAAGGTGTCATTGGCAAAATCCTTTAGGCGTTGCACCGCAATGTGGTGCGCTTTTTTCCCGGCTTCCGTTTTCAGCGTCTCAAGCTGCTTGAGTGAATCAGCGGTCCAGTGTTCGAATCCTTCCGGCCCTGTCTCCTGCGCGGCCACCACCGGCAGGGCAAGTGCCAATAAACAGAACATCCAGATCGTTTCATCGGCCCTCACTGCGGAGCTTGTAGATCAGGGTAGTGCGAGATAAGAAGCTAGTTCTAGTCGACACGCGGCCGAATTCCCGAAGTCCATGACAAGCCCGGCCCCGCAGACTATAAAAATCGCTGTCCAGCTGTCGAATCGCAAAAACTGATTGTTGCATTGAGCCAAGCTAAACAAACCTGAGGGTTCCCGCCGCCTATACCGTCCTCGAGACTGCTCGATCATGTGTCTGCTCCGGGCCCAACCGCTACGACGAAGTACGTGGCTGGGGTGGCCCCGACATTCTTGATTCCATGCTCGTCATTCGAATGGACGAACCCTACCGAACCTGGACCGAGACGGTAGTTTGCACCGTTGACAGTAAGCTCGACGATTCCTTCCCGAATGAGCCACATCTCGGAATGCACGTGATGGTGCGGGGCGTGGGGTGCGGCGCCGGCAGGCAGAGTTGTTTCGTGCACCTCCAGCGCCTCGCCCGTGGCCAGCTTGCCCTTCAAGACTCTCCGCATTTCGGCATGGTCCATAACCCGCATTGGCAACTGGTCAAACGCGTACGGAGCCGACGGTAGGGAGTTGTCCTGGGCAGCGAAAGCATCGAGTGCGACCGCGGCTGAAAAAAGTCCGGGAAACAGAACACATATTTCACGTCGCGTGATCGTCATGGGCACCTCGTGCGGAGGTTATTGTGAAATCCGCCGGCATCATACCAGAGGTTTTCTCGTTGGCAATATTGCGTAGCGTAAACTGGCAAGCTTGAGGAGCAAAGTGAGCGAAGCAAAACAAGTGCTAGCGGATGCGAAACACGAACCGACAGACGGCGGTCTACTCCTTGAGGGCCGGGATCCGGCGATTCGGCGCGGCGCGCTGCAGGTAGTGGCGACTGCTTTCGTAGTCTTGTTTTGCATCGTGGGCCTCGCCCTGTGGGGACTACCTTTTTATTACGACTTCATGGTGCAGCAGTTCGGGTGGACGCGGGCGCAGGTTACGTCGGGAAATGCGCTCAGCAAAATGGTGGTGGGACCAGTCTTTGGATTTATCGCCGGCTGGGTCATCGACCGCTTTGGGCCGCGGCGTGTCATGATGGCAGGCATCCTGATGGCGGGCGGAGCTCTGATAGGACTCGGCTGGGTCTCGAGCCTCGCCACGTTTTACCTCTTCTATTTTCTTAACGCACTCGGCTATGTGTGCGGAGGGCCACTGCCCAACCAAGTGCTTGTGTCGCGCTGGTTTGACAAGTCGCGCGGAAAAGCGATGGGCTTCGCATACCTCGGTATCGGAGTGGGGGGCGCAACCGTACCGTGGATCTCGCACACGCTGGTGCAGTATTTTGGCTGGCAGGCTGCCTTGCGATTGCTTGGCCTGCTGATCGTTCTGGTCTCGCTGCCCCTAGCGTTTCTTGTGAAGGAAGCACCATCGCAAGCCGTAACAGATCGCAAAGCCGAGCCAGCGGAGGTACAGGGCGCATTCAAGACGATTGCTTTCTACTTGCTCACTGTGGGCAGCATGTGTTCGATTGCTGCAGTCAGTGGTACCCAACAAAACCTGAAACTTTTCCTGAGTCTCGATCGGCACTATACACAGAGCGATACGGCTCGAGTCCTTTCGCTGGTGCTGTCGTTCAGCATCGTCGGGCGCTTGCTGACGGGGTGGCTGGCCGATCGCTTTTCGAAGAAATACGTCATGCTG
>Ga0209526_10000042_pt1 | contig 71715 bp, 68 predicted proteins | sample JacPinW_OM2H0_M1_FD_188566 | JGI IMG/M metagenome (GOLD analysis project Ga0209526, IMG submission 188566) | Forest soil microbial communities from Algoma, Ontario, Canada - Jack Pine, Ontario site 1_JW_OM2H0_M1 (SPAdes) (version 2) | ecosystem: Environmental > Terrestrial > Soil > Boreal... | reverse complement strand
CCCTTCGGCGCGCGCTTTCTTCTCTTTTTCCCTGCGTCCGCCGTCGCCGCCAAACAACGCCATGTCACCATCCTACAACTCTATTCGAGCATGGCAAAACAGTTTGGTTTCAAGCGCATCATTGCGCAACTCGCTTCGGCGAAAGCGGCTTCCCCTCCGGAAGGTGCCGCGGCAATCACCGTCGCCGACAATCTCCTGAAAACTGGAGTACTCGACGATAAGGTCGTTCTCTTAAACACGGCTCCGGTTGACTGACGTCACCGCCGAAGCGGCCGTTATCCATCGGCTCTAACTTCGCGCTCCCAGCAAGCGTCGCAGCAGCACCAACGCTCCCAGGTGGTAGGCGTTGTGATCTGCCAGCACCAACGCTTCGCGCAGAATCGTTTGCCCCTTCCCATGAGCGATCGGGGCGAATAAATCCGTCGATTCGCTCTGTACGATCTTGATCATCGCTTTCAGATCGGCTCGAAACGCATCCCTGCTTTTGTTCCACGCCTGGTTGTCTGGAGGAGCTTGTCCCCCCGGCCAATACCCGCTGGGAAACTCTGGAGAAACATGCTTCGGGTTGCGGGTGAATTCCAGGATGTCCCACTGAGCAATACGCATGTGCTCCAACACCTCCCAGGGCGAATGCGCCGCGCCCCTCGGTTTCTCTCCTTGCTGGTTCGCCGGCCAATCCTTTATCACGCTTTCGAAATCCAAGTGCGCTTCACCACCCTTGAGGAGTTCGACCAGATGCTCCTTCAATGATTTCTGTTTTTTCATCCTCGTGTTCCTCCCTTTGTTCTACGGCTCGAATGGACATCCGCGCTGGCCAACAAGTCCCACGCAGCCACAAGTCTCCTGTGCCACAGGTAAGTCGCCATACTACGGTGCCGGATTTGATGCCAACAACCGCTTGAGAAGCACAAACGCGAACTCGTAGCCGCAGTCCAGCGGAACTCAGCATGTCGGCTGGGCATCCAGTCGAAGCGAAGTTAGGCCAATGCGGAAGTGGGAACAAGAGCGTTTCGATCAAGGAACGTGCTGTCACTGGGAAGAAGTTCGCTCGCGACCACCAACGATTGTTGCGTCGCGGTCATTTCCCAGAGAAGTGGTGGAGATGATGCATAACCGCGCAGCTGAAATGACCGAGGACGAACCAAAATACTGCTTGGAGCACCTTTTTGAATGTTGGGGACACGAGAAGCATCATTAGCCTGGACGTCTCTTACGTCAGAAATCAATTGACCGACTGAAAGCACACCACAGTGGTTCGCAACTTAACTCGTGATAAATGCACGTACCGGAAACTGTGACATTCACGAGCGGTGGCATTGACACTTCTTTACGGCTATTGAACACTATCAAAGCCGCCATGAACTCCGCGGCTTGTACAAACGAGGAGCTTCCGTGCCTTCCGTACCCGTCTTAGCCAATGTCGGCCCAATGAACCAGTTCATTGCCGCCTTTGATGTGGTTTCGAAACTCACCGGCCACGTATATCACTGCCAGTTCTCCCACATCTGGAACGCCATCGCCACGCGTCACAGCGACACTATCGATGCGAAATTCATCGTGGACGGCGAAAGCCGAATTGTCGGCCTTGCCCACACCGCGTTCGTCGAATTTCGGGAGAAAACCGGGCGGGACCTCACTGATCGCGAAGCCAGCTTCGTTGCCGCAGAATATCTGCGCGAACGCCTGGAAGAAGAGGACGAGCGTCCTCTCTACGATGTGCCGCACGACGAAGTGATTCGCATCATCAATCTCGTCGGCATCAAGTAATAATCCTACGCTCGCTCCGGTACCGGCTTGGGCAGCGCGTCATCCTCGCAGCGGAATGCCGCTAATCGCGGGTGATGCAATCCATCCCGCTTGATGAAGTAAATCACCACAAACATCAGCAAGGCCCCCACAACCAACACGGCGGCCGCCGCCTGAAGTCCAATTTGCATGTCGCTCATATCCGAAATTCTCCCGATCAATAGCGGCCCGAGTGCTCCGAAAAGCTGGGTCACAAACATATACACGCCGATCGCGCTGGCATGCGCGCGCTGCGGAGTCAGATCGTGCAGCACCGCCGTCGTTGGTCCGTGATACCAGGACATAAAAAAACTGGCCATAAAAAATCCCAACAGTACCACCCATTTCTCCTCGGCCTGAATCGCCAACAGCAGAAACGGCGCAGACACCAGAAATGCACCGGAGATCACGATCAGCCGCCCGTACGCATAACGCTTTTGCAATTGGTCGGCAATGTAGCCTCCCGTCAACGCCCCCAGCACCAAAGACATGATTGCAATGATTGCCAGGGAAAGCGCCGCCTCTCGCAAACTGAAATCCTTATAGTTCTTCGCGTAGTCCACTCCCCAGGTCACCAGCGATACACTCGAAAACGTGATGCACGTCCCTGCGACGATCATGGCTATGAACGCCGGAACACGGAGCAATTGGCTAATGGCCACTAGTTCCGAGCGTGGCCGCCGCGGAGGCTCTTGCAGTCGAAATGCAAAAAGCCCGGGAAGAATGCCCACCGCCCCGAAAAAGATGAATGCATGCTGCCAGCCGCTGAGCTCTCCCATAATGCCGCCCAGCGCTAATCCAGCCGCTCCGCCCAGCAACATTCCGGAAGCAAAAATCGCTTGGGCCATGGCCCGATTATCGCGAGGGAAGGAATCGGAGATCATCGCCTGCGCTGCCGGCGCGTAAGCAGCTTCGCCAATCCCCACCAGACAGCGCGAAGCCAGCAGCAGGTAGAACGTCGGCGCCAGCCCGCTGCAAACAGAAGCCAGACTCCAGAACAAAACCCCGGCGGCGATAATTTTCGGTTGGCTGAAACGATCCGCCAGGTATCCCGAAGGAATACTCGCCAGCGCCAGCACGATCAGCAGGCCTGTTTGCAGCCATCCCAACTGCGCATCGCTGACCGAAAAATGTGCCCGCAGCAGCGGGAGCAACGGATCGAGCACATGTCTATCCGCAAAGTTGACAAAATTAATTAAAGCAAGTACAGCAAGAAGGCGCGCTTGTGCATACGTAAAAGGAATCGAGCGTGACGGCATCTTTTAAAAGATATCCTCTGGCGCGAGCAACCTGGGTACATGTGGGACGGACAGGGTCACCTGGCACCGAACCTGCCGGATTATACAACCGACATGATGCAATCCAATCGTAACACCACAACGAGCGACCGGTTAACCACGGTTCTTTCCTACGGTACTCTGGTTCTCCTCATCTACCTGGTTTTCCGGATCGTGGCTCCTTTTCTCGTGCCGCTTGCGTGGTCCGCTGTTTTGGGCATTTTTTTCTATCCCATTTATGAAAAGCTCACCAGCAGACTTTCCCCCACTCTCGCCGCTCTCGCTACGACCCTCGGCGTCACCCTATTGCTCATTCTTCCAGTCCTTTTTGTCATGCTCTACGCCGCTCGTGAGGCAATTGACGCCTCGGCCAAAATCCAAGCCATGGTGCGCAGCGGGTCAAATCCAATGCCTTTCGATGCGATCGAGGCCCTTCGCCAGCATCTGCCGGAATCTCTACAGCAGATTGATTTCATGGATTCCCTCCGCCAGGGTGCGGAGAAAGCCGCCGCGTTTGTTGCCGGCAGCATCGGTTCCATCCTCAAGAATATATTGTCCTTCCTGCTCAACCTTTTCATTCTTCTCTTCGCGCTCTTTTTCATGTTTCGCGATGGAGAGAAGATTCTCCGCAATGTACGGCATCTTCTTCCGTTTGAGAAAGAACTGCAGGACGATATGGTTAAGGAATCCCGTGACCTCATTTTCGCCAGCGTCGCCGTAGCGGTTCTGATTGCTGCAATTCAGGGATTACTCGGCGGACTGGCTTTCACCCTTGCGGGTTTGCCTGCCCCGGTCTTCATGGGCGTTCTAATTGCCTTCTTTTCCATCGTGCCGGTGGTTGGTTCTGCGCTCATCTGGGCCCCTGCTGCGCTGTGGCTTGCAGTCAACAGCCACTGGGGAAAAGCACTTCTCGTCGTTGTGATTTGTGCGGGCGTCGCGGGTGTGGCCGACAATCTGGTCCGCCCCTTGCTTCTTCGCAATCGCACCAGGCTCAACGATCTTCTGCTATTTATCAGCATCCTTGGCGGCCTCGAAGTCTTTGGCCTGCTCGGACTGGTCGCGGGTCCCACGATTCTTGCCGCCGCACTTGGCGTATTTCGTGTCTACACCGAACGCGGCGACGAAAGCGCAAGGAAGGCTGTGTAGCTGGGTGCGAAATCCTCCGCCTAAATTCCCCTACTTCGGCAAAACTCTATGCTAGAGTACGCCCTCGAATGAACTTGCCTATCGAAAAATTGCGTGAATCGTTGCAGGAGCTTCCGTCGGAAAAGCTTCGCTGGCGCTGCGAACTCTCGCGCATCCCCTTCGAGACAACCGCCCAGGCGCAGCGCAAGGAAGGCTTTGTCGGCCAGGAACGTGCCCTCCGCGCGCTGAAGATGGGTGTCGAGCTTTCCGCACCGGGCTACAACGCGTTTGTCTGCGGTCTTGCCGGCACCAGCCGCGGCGGCACCATCGCCCAAATGATCGAGGATCTGCATCCGGAAACCAAGCCTTCGCTCGACCGCTGCTACGTAAACAATTTCAAATTCCCCGATCGCCCGCGGCTACTCACCCTCCCGCGTGGCTCTGCCAACTCCTTCAAGAAAGACATGCAGGCGGGCGTCGATTTTCTGCGCCGTCGCATTCCGCAAGTTTTTGAAGGCGAGCCCTTTCAACGCCAGAAAGGCCGCATCGTCGAGCGGTTCTCGGTGCGTGAAAAGGAACTCATGGACGATTTCACGCGCCGCATTGCTCGTGAACAGTTTGCCCTTGGCCACATGCAGGTAGGAGCTGTCGCCTTGCCGGAAATTTTCCCCGTGCTCGAGGGCCAAATGGTGCCGATCGAAGACATTACGAAAATGGTCCACGAGGGGAAGCTCGAATCCGGCGTTGCAGAAGAAATCGAGCGCAAGTACGAACAGTTTCGCCAGGAATTCACTGTTGTCTATCGAAAGACCCTCACGCTTTCCCGCGAACTTGCCAGTGAGCTCAGCTATCTCGAGCAAGAAGCTGCCTCGGTGCTGGTCGATGGCGTAATCGAGGAACTCAAGGAAAAATATCCTGGCACCGGCGTCTCCGAGTTTTTAGAGGAAGTCCGCCACCATCTTCTCGATAGCCTCGATCCCTTCAAGGAACGCGAAGGAGAAGACGAACAGCCGCCCGATACCCAGGACATTCTTCCGAAAATGCCAGGCCAGGAACGCGATCCCTTCCGCGTTTATGGCGTAAACGTTCTTCTTGCGCACAACTCCGAAGACGTCTCCCCCGTTATCTTTGAAACCACCCCGTCCTACGCTAACTTGTTCGGCACCATCCAACGCGCTTACGATTCCCGCGGCGGCTGGACCAGCGACTTCATGGACCTTCGCGCCGGTTCGCTTCTTCGTGCGGATGGCGGCTTCCTGATCATGTATTCGATCGAAGCTCTTTCAGAGCCAGGCGTGTGGCGCGCCCTCAAGCGTACCTTGAATCATAATCGGCTGGAGATTCAGCCCCTGGAAGTGTTCTATCCTTTTGCCAGCACCGCGTTAAAGCCGGAGCCGGTTGAAATCAACGTGAAAGTGATTTTGATTGGCGACCGGGACCTGTACGAACTTCTCTACGATTACGAGGAAGATTTCCGCAAAATTTTCAAGATTCGCGTCGAATTCGATGAAGAGATGCCCCTCAGCGACAGCGTAATCGAGGAATACGCCGGCCGCTTGCGTGCTCTCAGCGAAAAAGAAAATCTGTTTCCCTTCGATCGCGGCGCTTTTGCCGCGATCCTCGAACACGGTGTCCGCAAAGCCGGCCGCCGCAACAAAGTCACCGCGCGATTCGTGGAAATTGCGGATCTGGCCCGCGAGGCTCACTACTGTGCTGCCCGAACCGGCGAAAACGTCGTCCGCGCCGCGCACGTCCGCGCCGCGATAGCCGCGCGAATGGAGCGCCACAACCTCATTGAGACGCGCATCCGCGAAATGATCGAGGAGGGCACTCTTCTGGTGGATCTTGAGGGCGTCTGCGTTGGCCAGGTCAACGGCCTCAGCGTCATGGAAATCGGCGGCTATTCATTTGGCAAGCCGGTCCGTATCACCGCCAGCGCAGCCTTGGGCAAATCAGGCCTCATCAATATAGAACGGGAATCCAATTTGAGCGGCCGATTCCACGATAAAGGCGTCCATATCATCGCGGGCTATATCCGCAGTTGCTTCGCAAAAGACAAACCGCTCTCGCTCGCCGCCAGCATTTGCTTCGAACAATCTTATTCCGGCGTGGATGGCGACAGCGCCAGTTCAACCGAAATTTACGCCCTGCTTTCCGCTCTGTCCGATCTTCCGCTACGTCAGGATATCGCCGTGACCGGTTCCATGAACCAGCGCGGAGACATCCAAGCCATCGGCGGCGTCAATGAAAAAATCGAAGGCTTTTTCGACACTTGCCGCATTAAGGGCCTCACCGGATCGCAAGGCGTCATGATTCCGGCCGCAAATGTGGAAGACCTGATGCTCCGCGAAGATATTCTCGAAGCGGTCGCTCAAGGCAAATTCCACATCTGGCCCATCGGCCACATCGAGCAGGGAATCGAACTGCTTACCGGTGTGGCTGCCGGAAAGCGAAACGGCACGGAACGCTTCGAGTCGGGCTTGGTATTTGACCTCGTGGACACGCGTCTTCGCGACATGGCCCGCATGATGAAAGACTACGAATAATCTTTCTTGTCGATTGATCTATCTGGCATCGCGCACATTCCGGTCCCACGTCACCACCACCCCTTTGCCGTTACCCGTCTCCCGTGGCGGCAGGAGCACACCACTGGGGCCTAAGGCTGCCTTCTGAGGCGGACTGCTCTTCGCTCTTTTTTAGTGTCGCCGCGCCGACCGGAGTGCCGCGCTTTTGCGGCATGCACTGGAGGGATCGTGGCAATCAGCATGTGACTCGCCCATGGGAATGCCTGCTTAGTCTTTCTGCCCTGTAGGAGCCCGATAAGCCCGGCGATAATCCACCCGATATTCTGTGTCGTTGCTCTTCGGCACGTTTCCGCGAGGCGTCACCTGCACGTGAATCGAATGAACCGCTCCATCTGAGGTCGGCGGGGCAAACGCCAGGCTGTACTCATGACGCACCAACTCCGCTACCTGCTTGTAAGCTTCCTGAAATGCCTTGCCGTTCCCGGGAAAATACGCCCGCCCGCCGGTTGCCCGCGCCAGATCACGCAAATTCGCATCCGCAGCCTCAAAGGTTTGTTGTGTCTCTTGAATTTGACTCTTGCTACCCGCCTTTCCATTTCGCAGCGGACCATCCATGGAAATACACAGAATCCGCACGTCGCCAGTCCGCAACTTCGATTGCAGTGCATTGATTGCTAGTTGCGGAGAAGTATCCACTCCGGTGGAAATGAGCACGATGGACTTTTTCCCAGGAATTTTTTCCAGCCATTCCAGAACTGTGTTCAAACTACTCGCCAGGTTCAAATCCCCGAATCCAAGATTGAAGCTGATCTGATCCAATGCCGCCTGCGCCGCTGCCTTGTTGGCGGTGAAGTCCAGAATCGCAGCCGGTGCGTTTGCATAACGCGCCACCGCAACGCGGTCTCCCGGCGACAGTCCGCTGAGCAGTGCGTCAGCCGCGAACAGATGCGCGTCCTCCAGAAGATACACGGCAGGTCCCGCTTCAATCAGCATTAGCACCTGCGCCGGCTCTTCGATGGTCGCAAAATCCGTTATCGGTTGTTCCGAGCCATTGTCTTGTACCTGGAAATCGCCGCGTCGCAAACCCTCCACAAACCTTCCACCCGCATCCGTTACTATTACGCCTACATTCACTCGCGCTACATCCACGCGAATGGACTGGCTCGCGGCAGTCGGTGGCTCTTGTCCGCGGAGTCGTGAAGAAACTCCAGGCAGCAGAAGTCCAAGAGCGATAAAGCCCCGACCTAGCGTTCGCCGTGCGGTCACACGCATTGGCAAATCACCCTCGTCCCATCGATCAACTATGAATTTGGTGCAAACCGCACAGGCAAAAAGCCCCGCCCACCGTGGTTTCTACTGGCGATGGGCAGGGCCTCTGAATTCAACAAATCAGAAAAAGTCAACTGTGTGTCTGGCCAATGCTACTGTTTTACTGGTGTTGGTGGTGTTGTTGCTGGTGGGGCCGCAGGTGCGGCTGTAGGTGCAGCGGCAGCAGGCTGAGGCGCGCTCATATCCTTGGGGGTAGCCAAGTATCCGGTGATTTGATTCTTGCCGACCTCGAACACCACGATTTCGTATGGCGCCAGCCGAGCGCTGCCCTTGACATAGAACTGCACCGGCTCACCGGATGTCTTATCCTTCTTCTCGATGGACTTATCATCTGCCAGCACCGTCACCGTGTATTTCGACCTTTTTTGGTCCGTTTTATTCAGCGCCATCTGCACCGGCCCCACGCGCTGTGGGGTCTTGGCCTTCTGCAACGTGAACTCATAATAGTTGCGGTCACCCTTGCGCTTCAACTCGTCCAGGTCGTCATGATTCCGCGCGATCAACCCGCTCATTACGCCCATATCGCCGGTCGCGCGATCCAGTTTCGTCTTGGTTGCTTCCAGGTCGGACTTGGTCGCCTCAATGTCCTTCTTCGCTCCGGTCACGTCCGTAGCAACCGCGCCAATCTTTTCTTCGCTTGCTTTCTGTGCGGCGCTGATCTCTTGCGAAAGCTTCTGGTCGGAAGCTGTCTGCTGCTTGCGAATGGACTCGGCGCGGCTTCTCGCTTCGGCTAGTTCCGCCTGCGTCATGCCAATTTTCTGGGTTGTAACGTCCATCTGACCCTTTATGTCCGCGAGGCGCGTGTTCACCTGTTCCAGCCGTGCCGACAGGATCTTATTCTGCTCCTCGGATTTCGCTAATTCTTGTTCGAGGCGCCCTTGCACGGAATGCCCTACGTATCCCAATGCCACCAGCACCACAAACAGCACACCGAAAAGTACCGCGATCCAGCGCGGCGTCCCGGTATTCTCGTAGTGATAGGATTCCTGTGCACTCGGAACGTTTGGAGAAATACTCATTCTCCCTCCTCAATAAATAAAGATCATGCCGGCGTTGGGTTGCTGACCCATGAATTATCCACCGCCTTTGCTCACAAGTCTATTCTATCGAGGATCAACGGGATTTGCCTGGACGATTACTCCTGGTCCTTGCCCCGTCCGCTCGCTCCGGCCACCTTGCAAAAACGGAGGTGTGCAATCCCCCGCGCGGCGTAAACTCGCCCTTGACCACGCACCACTCCGGCTGCACCGTAACCACAATATCTCGCAGCATTTTATTGACTGCATTCTCGTAAAAGATCCCCAGGTTGCGGTAAGCCAGCAAATACATTTTCAACGACTTCAGCTCGATACAAGCTTTGCGCGGCTTGTATTGAATCGTGATTATTCCGTAATCTGGCATGCCTGTCTTTGGACATACCGAGGAATATTCGGGATATCGCGTCGTAATTACGTAACCGGGAAACTGATTCGGCCACGTTTCCAGTGCCGGCAGTTTCGCGTTCACTCCCGCTTGGGCGTGCTTATCGGTATATTGGGCCATGAATTCCTCGCTCATTTATTGTAAGCATAAATCCCCTCGCTCCTGCTCTTGTCTCCCGATTGAATTTGGCCTATTCTGTGCGCATCCTCGGAGGAGCGGTAGCTTCGGAAATGATTTGCCCCATCTGCAAAAAATCAGGAGCTAGAAGGTCCAGGCGGCGCGGCATCGCTGATGTTGTTATCAGCCTGCTGGGTGTCTATCCATGGCGTTGCCATCACTGCCAAGGCCGCTTCCACGCTCGCTTGATGCCGCTTAGCCATTCTTTCCACGCTCATTGCCCTATCTGCGGAAACTTGGAGCTGATGCGGATCTCCCCCGATTATGTTTCTAGCCCCTTGGGCTTCTTGTGGCGCCTTTTGCACATTCCAGCATTTCGCTGTGAGCCTTGCCGGCACAAGTATTTCTCCATTCTTCCTTGCCGGGATGTTCCGCAAGAAGCCGCGACCCTCGTGTCCTCCGATTGAATTCATTGGTACTCGATTAGCAAGTTCCTTCATCCCTCAGATTGGGCAGTCGATCACTTTTGACTGGCGAATAAGTCCGCGTTCGTCTGTCACCGCGGCATAGCCGCACTTTGGATCCGTCGCATCCTCCAGCAATAAGTCGTACGCTTGTCCTTCATGCGATACGTTGAGTCGCAACTTCCACCCCGGCACAATCTCTGCGCCACGTGAGTACATCGCATGGCCGACAGTCGGAAATCCCACGGGTGCCCACTTCGTACCGGTTTCCGTAAAGTCCCCATTGCCGGTCAGGGTCGCCCAATCCGCATATTTGGCATTTTTGCTCTTATAATCCTGTTCTGCGGTATTCAACGCCCGCACTAAATTCATTGCAAAGCTTTGCCGTTCACGTTCGCGGCTGGCCTGTCCTATGGAAACTTTTTGCGGCCCCGCCGTCGCTCCGGCCATAGCTAAAAACATGCAGATCCCTGCAACAAACAACCGTCTATTGCTCATTTTCCACCCTTTCGATTGCATTCTTGGCACCCTGTATTCCGGGTTGCACCAAAGCCCTCCCGGCTTCAACTTGCCAATCGCCCTCTCTCTTGGAGTATGATTTTCCCTTAACCTGCCCCGGGTAGCTATTCCCCGCGAGGTCTATATGAACGCAACGATGTCCAGCACAGAGGCAGCCAGGCTTGCGGCACTGAATCGCTACGCCATCCTGGACACGGAACCCGAGCAATCCTTCGACGACCTCGTCGTTCTTGCCTCCTTCGTCTGCAAAACGCCAATTGCCACCCTCTCCCTAGTTGACGACCACCGCCAGTGGTTCAAGTCCAAAGTCGGCGTCGAGATTCGTGAAACGCCGCGGGAGGTCTCTTTCTGTGCTCATGCCATTCAGCAGGAAGAGCTGTTCATTGTGCCTGACGCGCTCGAGGATCCTCGTTTCAAGGAAAATCCGCTCGTGCTCGGTGATCCTCACATCCGCTTTTATGCCGGCGCACCGTTGATTGATGAAGACGGCTACGCTCTAGGTACTCTCTGCGTAATGGACCGTGAGCCGCGCGAATTAGACGATACCCAGAAAGAAGCCCTCCGCTCGCTTCGAAGCCTCGCCCTCAGCCAGATCGAACTTCGCCGCAACCTTCAACTTCTGAAAGAAGCTTTGCATGACCGCACTCGCGAAGAGCACGCCCGTGAACTGGAACTGAAACAGCTCCAGGAAAAACTCGTCCGCGTTCTCGGCTTGAAAATCTGATTCCTCCCGCCTCCGCGCTCATTCTTTGTTCCCACTGGGCATCACTCGCCATTGCATTCTCCTCACCGCTTCGCAAGGAGCGAGAATCCCCTGTGTTGTCATTTTGAAGGGAACCCTTGATGGAACTTGCCGTTGACGCAACCCCGGATACCCGCATACTAAATGGCAGCGAGAAATCTGTGCGCCAAAAACTATTTTGTCCAATTTTCTTGTCTCTCCTGGCTGCCCTATGTTCCAGCGCTGGCTGCCCCGCGCAAATTCGCAAGAGCTGCGGAGATTTGATCTATCTGAGACTAACGGCAGCCACCGCACTCCAAGGCACTCTGGTCCAGGTTCAAGTCTCCTCCACGAAAGCCCTGCCGCAGGATGTTTCGGCGGAATGGGACAGCAAATCTTCCCCCATCTGGCACGTGGAAGGCCACTCCAAAACACTGCACGGAATGGTGGGCGTAGACCTCGAGAAACCACCGGGCCGTTACGATTACAAGATTTCCTGGAAAGACTCCATAGGTCAGCAGAAATCATGCACCGCACCGCTCATCGTCAGGGCAGGAAAATTTCCCACCGAGCACCTCAAAGTGGAGAAGCAATTCGTGCAACCCGATCCGGAGCAGCAGAAGCGCGCCGAAGACGATTCCAAAAAAATGCGCGCGATCTATGACACCATCACGCCGGAGCCCCTCTGGAAAGGCCCATTCCAGCTGCCGCTCAAGGAAGTCGTCACTGGCGGCAACTTCGGACGCCGCCGAATTCTGAACGGTGTCGCTCGATCCCCTCACGCCGGAGTGGATTTCCCGGCTCCCACGGGAACTCCCGTCTTCGCCCCACAAGCAGGCAAAGTTGTCCTGGCCGAAGATCTCTACTATTCCGGAAACACCGTCGTCATCGACCACGGCTTCGGAATCTATACCTTGTACGCTCATCTTTCTCAGTTGACCGCGAACCCAGGTGATTCCGTGGAGGCCGGCACGGAGATCGGCAAAGTGGGAGCAACCGGCCGTGTCACCGGGCCGCATCTTCACTGGGGATTGACCATCGATCGCGCGCGCGTTAACGCCCTGCAAATCGTGAATCGCGAGCCCTGAAAACTTTGGAAAGCTGCCCGTTTTTACAGTTTCGTAATAAATTCTTTAGGAGAACGGCTCTATCCTCTCAACGAGACAGCGCTACCCGCTCGGGTTATACAGGGACGCGAATTCGGAACTGCCAAAAGCCCGAGGTGACTTACATGTCGCATAATTCTCGTCGTGGAATTTTTCAGGCAAATATTTGATGAAACGGATACTTCCAAATTGCTGGAGCCTGGCAGCATTTTTCGTTCGGAGAGCCTTTTGGCTTTTCCTGAGCTCCCTCTTTTTTTGTCTCGCCTCCGTTCTCCAAGCTCAGGAATCTGCTCCCTCAAACCACGATCCATCTCCCGTTGATGCTTCTGCCGCCGCATCTGGCGACGCTTCCACGACGATGATTCCCCACGCGGAGTGGGACCGCCTCTGGCTTTCCGGGCAAGCCAATTTCATTTCTCAATATCACCCTTCTTTTTATTCTCCCTATCAGGGCCAGAACAGCCTTTCCCCGGAAGCACAGGATGCAACCTCTCGCGTTTTAACACTCTTTACCGGGTGGCGCGCCAGCTCCACCACCGCCTTCCTTTGCGACGTTCAGGAGACGGCCGGCCATGGCTTAGGTGAAGCTCTCGGTGTTGCCGGCTTCTTTAATTTGGATGTGGTGCGCAATCCGCAACTCAGTCACGCGCCTTATATCGCGCGGCTCATGTGGCACCAGATTATCCCCCTCAGTTCCAGGAAAATCGCGGTAGACCGGAATCCCCTTTCGCTCTTCCGGGAACTGCCGGAGCGCCGCCTGGAATTTCGCCTGGGAAAATTCAGCATTGGCGATTTCTTCGACCTAAACACCTACGGCACGGACACCAATTTCCAATTCATGAACTGGGCCGTGGACAATAACGGCGTTTACGATTACGCTGCCGACACTCGAGGCTTTACCTTCGGCGCAATTCTCGAATATCACCACCGCAACTATGTGCTTCGCTTTGCCGAGGGCTTGATGCCCAAGGTTGCCAACGGCATTCATCTGGATGCGGACATGAGCCGCGCTCGCGCGGAAAATTTCGAATTCGAGATCCGCGGTCACATCCTTCCCAAAAAGCAAATCGGCGTCGTCCGCCTGCTGAGCTTCGTCAATCACGCCAACATGGGGAATTACCGCGAGGCCGTTGACTCCTGGCTCGCAAATCCGGTGACCCCGCGGCCGGAAATCACCGCGCACCCTCTCACGACCACCGTGAAATATGGTTTCGGAGTCAACTTCGAGCAGCCTCTCACCGACTGGTTCGGCATTTTCGGCCGATGGGGTTGGAATGAGGGCCAGCACGAATCCTATGCCTACACAGAAGTAGACCAGACCTGGCAAATCGGTGTCGGCGGCAGTGGAGGTCGCTGGGGACGGAAATTCGATCGCTTCGGCCTGGCCTTCGTCAGCAACGGCATTAGCCACGATCACGCGCGCTATCTCGCTTATGGTGGCAATGGTTTTTTGCTTGGCGATGGCAAGCTTAACTATGGCAGAGAAAATATCCTGGAATCCTTTTACACCGTTCATCTATGGCGCGGAATTTTTCCTGCGGTAGGCCTGCAATACGTTGTAAATCCAGGCTACAACAAGGATCGCGGCCCAGTCTTCGTACCCAGCCTCCGTCTGCATCTCGAGTTCTAAGTTCGAACATTGAAATCGCGACAAGAAGCTATCTCACAGTGGGTCTTTCAAAGGGCAACGGCTTTCACCCTCGTGCCGAAAAGCGCCGGATTTTCAGAGCTTTAGGCCCTGAGGCGATCCGGGCTATCGGTTGAAGCATGGATGAGATAGGGACTACCGGAACTGCGCCACTTGCGCCTGCGCTTCGGCCATTCGCGTTCGCGTCGTCCTTACAATCGTTGCAAATCGCCGCGTCAGCTCGCGGATCCGGTCCGGCTTGTGCAACAGCATCGATTCCCGGGGAATCAGTTCCTTGCCCACGCTTAATGCCGCCGCCCCCGCCAGCAAATAATGCGCGGCATTTTGCTGATTAACCCCGCCTCCAGCAATAAGGGCAATGTCCGGGAACGGTCGCTTCAGCGCGCGTATATAGTTGTCCCCGCCAACCAGCGAGCAGGGAAAAATCTTTACAAAGTCGGATCCCGCTTTCCACGCCGCCAGCACTTCGGTCGGGCTCAGTGCGCCGGCCATCATCAGCAACTCCGGTTGCTTGGCTATGAATTCCACGGTGGGTATGTCCAGAGCGGGACTGCTGATAAATTGTGCGCCGGCGTCAATGCACTCGCGAGCCGTTTCCAAATTCAGCACGGTTCCTGCCCCAATTGTGACCCCCGGCACTTTCCGCACCAGTTCCCGGATCACCCCGATGGCTCCAGGCACCGTCATAGTCACTTCCACAATCGGGATTCCCCCCTGCGCAACCTCCTCCGCTGCGAAACGCGCATCCTCCGCGGAGGATGTCCGAATAACGGGGGCCAGTCCCACTTCTTCTACAAGCGCTCGTAGTTCCTGTTTTTTCATTTGTGTTCCATCCTTCCCGAGTACGGCATGGAACGATGTTGAAAACGTCTCGCTGCGGGGAGCGACTCTTGGTGCATTATAGTGAACCGCGCGACAAATTCCAGTGCCTGGCCGGAATCGTCGATCCATGGACCGCTTTTCCTCCGCGCAGCAGAAAGGAAATTGCAAGTGGAAGTCGGTGTGATCTCCGATACCCACGGGCTGCTTCGGCCGGAAGCGGAACGCGCGTTACTTGGCGTTGACCTCATTCTCCACGCCGGTGATGTCGGCTCACCCGAAATCCTCACCCGCCTTCGCAGCATTGCACCGATCTTTGCCGTGCGCGGGAATGTGGACTCCGCCCCATGGGCGGCCGAGCTCCCTGCAACCGTCGTCGTCGAATTTGCTGGTGCAACTTTCTACGTGCTTCACAATCTGCGCGATCTGGACTTGAAACCCGAGTCCGCCGGGATCGATGCCGTTATTTCTGGCCACACCCATCAGGTCAATCAGACCTTTGAAAACGGCGTACTTTACCTGAATCCAGGAAGCATCGGCCCCAGCAGATTCCATCTGCCTATCACTCTTGCTCGCCTGCGAATCGACGTCAAACCCTGGCAGGTTCACATCGTCCACCTGCTAACCCACATTCCTCGCGACTCACCTGATACTGTGCATCCCCTGTAGGGGCGCAGCGCACTGCTGCGCCCCAGGTCCGCACGACTATCAGGTCTTCGGCGGTTGACTCCCTAGCTCTTGGATTCTCCTTTTTCTTGTGCAAGAACGGATTCTGAAAGGTCCGCTCGCGCCCTTTTCTAATAGTCGCCGATCTTGCTCTCACATTGGCGCCGCAGCATTGCTGGTTTCATTTCCTCGCGCTGAAAACCTTCGCGAAGTACTTGCGTACTGGATTTCCCCATATCAATTTGGTACCGGAAACCTATTGTTCCAAACAGCGTTGTGCGCCAATATAGGGAATACGAGGCATGCTCGCAGGCCTCCGCAAGCGGCACGGAAAGACCCAGTTTTTACTGTTATCCTGGCCTGAGAGCTAAGCATTCCGAGGTACATTTTCCGGGTTTTCGCTTGGCATTTTAGGGGGCAAGAGGCGTTACTGATGGGAGTTCTTCATTTTCGCTATCGCGAGCGTCGGCGCACCCTTCGGGTCGCTCTGGCTGTTCCCGTCGTAGTGCACGGCGAACACGAAATTGGCGAGAAATTCTGCGTCAAAGGCATGACCCGCTCGATTAACCAGCAGGGTGCTCTTCTGGTTCTAGACGAAATGGTCTGTGCTGGCCAAACCCTCTTGTTGGTGAATGAAAACACGAACCGCTCCATCGAAACGCGCGTAGTTTCGGCGCGGCGCGAGCGCGATGGCAAAATGTATGTAGGTCTCGAATTTAGCAATCCCGAAGTCAATTTCTGGCACATGACCTTCCCTCGCCCAGGCGCCCGCCCCCTTCGCCGCTCCAACGGCTCCAAAGCCACTGCCTGATCGCTAAGCCTGCTTGCTAGGGACGCCTCATCATTTTGATGATCGGCCTCCAGCGCCGTGTGCCTTTGCTTCTCCAAGTGTTGATCGGGTTGCTTCCGGTCCAACAAATTCCCGTTCACTACAACTGAATTGATCTTTGTTGTGTTTGCCATGGTTGTGTTTGCTATGTCCGACAAGGGATCCGCGCTAAGCAAATCAAGATTGGCAGCGTAGGCCGCCTCGACACGCCCCCAAGTCTTCGATAGTCCCAGGAGTAAAGCTGGATTCCTGGTTGCGGTTTCCAGCGCCTGCATCGGAGTCAGGCCGGCTTACAGTGCGTCTCGAACCTTATCTCCTGCGCTTTTTATGCGCCGGCTGGCTTTGGCTTTTTTGCTTTCGGGCTTTGGCCGTCGGTTGCGACAGCGATTCTTTCACTTTTCGCGGCAGCCGTTGGACCACCAGGTCATACGACATTCGCAGCAATCCGCTCAATTCTCCCGCAGAGACCGCATCCGAAGACTCCAGCGCGATCCACTTTGCCCGCGCAAGATACGGCGCGGGAATGATCCCGGGCCGCTCCGTAAATTCCGCAAAAAGTTCCGGCGTGGTTTTCAGGGAGAGCCACACCGCTGCCGGTTCCAGCGGGATAACCGCAAACATCTTGCCGCCGACCTTAAAAAGCAGGTCGTCTCCCCACTGAATTTGTTCCGACGCTCCAGGAAACGACAGACAAATTTTCCGCAGCCCTTCCACATCCATATTCAATTCACCGTAGTCAATCCGCCGCGTATCGCCGGAAAAACGAATCCGGCTTCCATTGCGGCCGCGCCGTATCATCGGCCGTCTCAATCAGCAATCGCCGCACAATCTCCTCGTACAGTGCCGCAGCCCTTAAATCCACTGGCTGGTTGATGTCATCCGATGGCGCGTGGTAACGATTCGTCAGCCATTCCTTGAACAACTTCTGTTCCGGAGATCCCAGCTCGTAAAACACATCCATAACCACAGAAGGTATGCCATGCCGGATGAAATTGTACTGATCGCTGCGGACAAACAAATTCCGCAGTGGCTCCGGATCCGGCACGGCCTTTACCCCAAGTGATTGCGCGACGGCTGCTGCCCGATCGCCCAGGTCTGATTCCGCCAGCCCCTGAATCCGCAGGATTCTCAGTGGAACGATTGGCAAAAACATATCTACGTTGATGTCCGCCACGATCATCTTCGGGGGAACCGTCGGGTGCGCTGCAAAATACTTGGCGCCCAGCAGTCCCTTTTCCTCTGCGGTCACCAGAACAAACAGGACCGATCGTTTCAATTGTTCCGGATGCGCTTGCAAATTCGCCGCTACGTCCATCGCCAACGCGCTTCCGGAACCGTTGTCCATCGCCCCATTATAAATTTTATCGCCGTTGATCGGCTCACCGATCCCGATGTGATCAATGTGCGCCGAGAGAACCACGTACTCATTCCTTAACACCGGATCCGTACCGCTAAGTTTGGCCACCACGTTTGCGGATTCCAGCGGCTTCGTAACCACGGTGGCTTTCACCTTCAGCGAAGTCGTCAAGGGAAAACGCGGCAGCGCTTTTCGATCCTTCCCCAGCGCCGCAATCTCCGCAAATCTATGTCCCGAGCCCGCAAACAATTGCTCGGCGGACGCCGGATTAAATGCCACCCCAATCTGCAGGCCCGCCGTTTCATTAAATTCCGGATCCGCAAGGTCCATCGAAGCATGATTCCGATTCAACGCAATCCGCGACCATGGCACATCCATCGAAGCGGGGTTGTATACGGTAATGATTCCAATTGCCCCGGCGGCACGCAACTCTTTCCATCGTTCGCCGATCGTCTGGTAGTGTGCGGCCAACGCCGTGGGAATCTCTGTTGGCGAACCGGCAAGATACACGGCGACTTTGCCCTTCAAGTCCAGCCCCGCCAGCTCATCTAGGTTTTTCTCCGGGATTTTCAGACCATTGCCGATGAACACCAACGGCGCCATCAACTCAACAGACGCTCGTGTTGCCCGCGTAGTGATGAACGCATCATCCGCAAAGCTCAGTGGCTTTTCCTTGCCGTCCGCGATCAATGCCAGTGAGGATTTTCCTTCATCCACTTGGAACTGATTAAATCGCACCGGTTGGTAGAACCCGTCCGCGCCTGCTGGCTCAAGGCTCGCCTTCTGAAATTGCTCCACTGCGTAAGCTTCCGCCTTCCGCAAACCCTCGCTACCCGTATCGCGTCCTTCCAGAGAATCGTCCGCCAGAAATTTCACATGCTTCCACCAGCTCTGCCCGTCGAAATGACCGGTCTGTGCAGTCTGCTGCGAGGAAATTGCTACCGCAGTAAGCAAAATTGCAAACAAGAAAAGTGATAGACGACGCATGGAAGGTCTCCCTCGATTTTTGCCACGAAGGAGGATACCAGAATCTCGTCGCGCAGGAGCTAAAGCCAGAAGGAAGGATGGCGAGCGTCAGGCAATCCTCACTCGCCTTTATCGTAGGGAAATCCCTTTGCGGCCCAATCCGTTTCAAAGGTGTTTGCAAGCAACAGCACGCGAACTTTCGTGAACCCTAGTTCGCGTAGCGCGGTAAACGCGGGTCGGATATTCGGGCAATGTTCCATCGGGCAGCACCCGCAATAAATCACCAGGCTCGTCGAACGCGGCAGACTCGCGGCCCATATCGTTAAGCTCTTTAATCCGCCTTCGCTGCCCGCGGTGCCGTGAAACTCCGCGCCGTGAATATGACCTGCTGCGTACAACCGTTTGAATCCAACAAACAAAATTGTCGGGGGATTCTTCGAGGTTTTTAGCTCTTTTGCAAACTCGCCGGGCCGAATCGTGTCGGTGTCCGTCCACGGATCGGTGGCGGAACGCGCCACGCTGCTGCACAAGCTCAACGCGCCCGCTGCAAACAAGAAAAAACCCAACATGGAGGTAAAATGGATTCTCACGGAAACTCCTTGCTCGCCGCACGCTCGCAGCGTTTGTGGCACACTCACTCCTGACTGTGCTCTTGGGGTTTGCTTTCTCCTACACCGTCAACACTGCGAAGCAAAGCATAACTTACTTCTTCGCCTCTTTGCGCGTGCGTTGCAGCTTGGTAGCGGTGGTACGCAGCGTTTCCGGCACGTTCTTGTTGCTTGTCAATTTCTTCAGGTCCATAGCGTTCAGCATTGGCAGCATGTGCAGCGTGAGGTCCAGCGGGGTCTTCGGGTTGTTCATCAGATTGCGCACCACAGTGTAGTTCTTGCGGAAATTCCGGTTGGTCGCGATCTGCCGCAGAATTTCGTCCGTCAGGTTTGGCATCGCCGCGTACGCTTCCACTTCCTGTTCCGTTAAACGCGGCGACTGCAGCACCGCCCGCTGCACCACTTTGTTTGAGTCGCGTATAAGCGTTCGCCGCGCCTCCGAAGTTCCCTTCATCGCATACTGCACCCGTTGTGCCACCGTCATTCGCCCGATCTGTTGCAGCATCGTCTGCCTTCTCACGGGGTCCGGCTCTGCTTCCATCGCGGCTTCCGCCAAGCGGCCTTCGTCAATTGCGGTGCTTCGCAGTTCCTGCAAAATGCTTTTGTGCTCGCCCGTCAGATTCGGCAAGTGCTCCAGCGCCGCCGCCAGCTCCGGCGTTGCACTCACGCGATCCAGCTCAAGTACCAATTCCTGAACCTGCATTCCGGACAGTTGGGTCACTACGGAGATCAAATATTCGCCACCGCAATTCTTGTTGTGCAGCAGCGCTTCGGCGATTCCAGGCTTTGCCGCCAGTTCCTTGCTGGCATATGCAAACAATGATGGCAGCGCGCTCTCCCGCCGCAGCGCCTCCACAAACACCTCAGGCGTATAGCTTAGCAACGCCTCGCCGGCCCGCGACGCCACGGTTTCGTCGGCATCCTTCACCAGCACTGTCAATATCTCCAGGCGATCTGTCGCAGGTAGGTGCGCGCCGGTCGCGCATATGGCTATCTTGCGTTCCTTCGACGCTCGGCCGTGACGCAAATCTTCAATGACTTCTGCGCTCAGTAGCTCCACTTTGGTTCCGCCTCAAGTCATTTCGACTTAAGGTGATTGTACCGGATGTACCCGGTTCTCCGAGCGGCGGCCTTGTCTGATCGTTCAATTCCAACAACACCGCGCTGGAATCCGCTGCCGTAATTTTGAATCGCCGCTGCGCCGCAAAGTGACGATTTTCCCCACGGTGAAATTCCGCATCCAGCAGCAGCGCCCCGTCCGCAAGAATCCTCACGCGCGTTGCTGCACTCGCCGAAACTAGCAGGTCCAGGGCCGCCGACGCCTCTCTCTTCGCCTTGGTAATCTCCGGCTCCACTGCCGTGGTAGTAGTCGTGCTGGTGGCAGGAACTGTTAAACTCGCTGGCATGGTCGGGGAAATCTGGCTGGCCGGCGATTCCGGAACACCTGCCGTTCCTGTCTGCCGCGCGGCTCGTCGTGCCGCAAAATATCGCCATGTATAGATTCCGCCTGCAATACACCCCGCGAGCAACAGCAACAATCCCAGCACCGCCGCCACCGGAACCCACTTCGGCGGCGCAGGAATTCGGAATTCCTCCCGCGGTGGCGACGCTTGCTCCTGCGTCCCGTGCGCCATGTCGTATTCCGCCAGCAACCCCTCTTCATCCAATCCCAAATACCGCGCAACCGATCTCACAAATCCACGGTTGAACACCCCTCCAGGCAGTTTCTCCCAGTCCTCGTTTTCCATTGCCTCCAGAGAACGGTTGCTGATGCGTGTGGCGGAATTGATTTCGTCGAGCGTGACTTCGCGCAACTCGCGCTCGCGTTTCAGTCGTTCTCCGAAATTTCCCCTGGCCATTCCCTCGTCCTGCAGATGGTGAATTGAACCGCGGCGGAGCTCCGCATAAATCCGCAGGGGGCGCGAAAACGCCTCGATTCCTGGGTGGGCGAATGGAGATCACCCGAAGCGCGCTTTGCTAAATCCTCACCTCAGGCAGCACAGCGTCCCTTGCCTCGCACTATAGGCGGCGCCACACACCATGTCAAACAACTCCGAGGGCCCAACTACCCAGCACAGCTATTGCTGCTGCAACCCCTCGAAAGTGGAAGCAACACTGGCAGCACCGCCGCCGCGGCGCGGTGGCTTGCCGGGAGCGCCACCTCGACCCACTGCTGAACTTCCTGGCGGTCCTGAAAGCTCATGGGAGAAAAGTACGCACCACCGACGTCATCGCCAATACCGAAAGCTGCGACCGCATCGTCCTTGGCGTAGTGAGCCACTTGAATCGTTCCCGGAAAGGCAAACCCCTCTTCCCAATTTACGCAAACTTCTTGACGCTACCCCATGCTTATACCGCTCTGTGTACAATCGAAATAACTTCGAAACATCACCCCACAGTTTCACTTCCTCGCATCTAGTTCAAAACAAAAATTCTCTATCTTGCTTGTTTTCAGATACATGTAGACACCTGCGGCCACATCTCCTTTCCTTGGACATACTTGGGAAGAACTGGGGTGGAGGGGGTGCCTTAATTGTTCCCGCGTATAGAGAATGGCGGCGTAACTCCAAATATTCCCGCCCCTGGTAGGGGCTACCTTTTACCCGGAGCGATTTCCACGAAGGATCAATCCTCTACCTGAGACTCCGAGGAGCCACTCTTCCTTCCACGTGCGTCACAGGCCACGCGTCGTCGCCCACGCCTTCTCCGCACGCGCAGTCCTCGCGAGGGCCACTTCCTCCCGATTGCAAGATGGGAACGCTAGGACTAACGGTGGGTTGCATGGATTTTTCTCTGGTGCCTATACTGGCCCAGGTGTTAGGGATACGTTTATCTTCAGGATCCGAGGTGGGCATTGTCATTCTACCGTGCCCCGTCCAGGGAAACGAGACCACTTGAACGCGGAAGACAGCAAGCAATTTCCTACCGTTGAGCGCCGCCGCAATCCCGGCGCGCCACCCGAAGCTCGGCAGGCCGGCGAAGTGGCTGTTTTCCAGGAATTGGGCAAAGCCCTCACCTCTTCTTTGCAACTCGACCAGGTCCTGCGGACCATCATGGAGAAGATCGACGAATTTCTCCGCCCCGATAATTGGTCCCTGCTGCTTCTCGATGAGGCCAAACAAGAACTTTATTTCGAGCTCGCCGTCGGCAAAGCCTCACAAGCGTTGAAAGACGTTCGCGTCAAAGTTGGGCAGGGAATCGCCGGATGGGTCGCGCAGCACGGTGAAGTGGTCATTGTTCCGGACACCTCGAAAGACACGCGCTTCTTCGGCAAGGTGGACGAGAAGACCAAGATGGAGACGCGCTCCATCGTGGCTGTGCCCGTAAATTTCCGCGACACCTGCCTCGGCGTCATCGAACTAATCAACTGTGTGGGTCCCGATGGTTTTGACCCCCGTGATCTCAAGCTCCTCGAAGCCCTTTCCGATTTTGCCGCGATTGCATTGGAAAACGCGCGTCACGTAAAGCGCATCCATGAACTCACCATCAAAGATGACTGCACCTCTCTTTATAACGCGCGCCATATGGGTTTCATCCTCGATACGGAAATCTACCGGTCGCAGCGTTACAACTATGAATTTTCCATTGTTTTTATCGATCTTGATCACTTCAAGCAGGTAAATGACACCCACGGCCACCTGGTCGGCTCGCGGCTCCTCGCGGAGATGGGTGACGCGCTCAAAACTAATTGCCGGCTGATCGACTTTGCCTTCCGCTACGGCGGCGACGAATTCGTAATCCTTCTGCCGCAAACCTCCAAGGAAAACGCTATTAATGTCGCCCGCCGCCTTCATAAGTTGATTCGCGAAACTGTCTGGCTGCAGCAGGAAGGCCTAAATATCACCGTCACGCCCAGCGTGGGCCTCGCCGCGTACCCTGTGGATTCCAAGACAAAGGAAGGGTTGCTGCATCTCGCCGACGAAGCGATGTACTTGGTAAAAAACACCAACCGCGACAGCGTTGCTGCCGCCAACATCGGTATCCTCCCAGCAATCTCCGCCACCAGCGAGGCCGCCGGCTGATTGTTTTTATGCGTCGCTACGCAACGTTTCATCGATTTCTAAACAACCATCTAGTTTCCGTAGCTGCCGTTTCCGCAAAACGCGATCAACCTCTCTTGATTGCGCTCAAAAAACCATGCTTTCCACCTCCGATTCCTGCGTCCCATGCCTCGCTATACTCTTCCCACAAACTTTGCTTAACTTAAAGCATGAAGCGAAGTGAGGCAGCGCGTTACGCGCGCTGGTCGGCTCTTCTCGCGGTGATTCTTTTGGGAATCACGGGCGGCAACTACCTCCAGCGCAAATGGACCGCTCACGTCGAAAAGAGAAATGCTCCGCCGCCGCCTCCCGTGGATGTCGAACGACAGTCGAAGTCGTTGACGTTTTCCAAGGGAGAAGGAACTCACACCATCTTCACGGTGCGCGCCGCCAAGTCCACCGACTTCAAAGGCCTGGACGCTAGCCTCCTCGAAGATGTGGTCGTCACCGTTTACGGAAAGACTGGTGAACGCAATGATATTATTCACACCGAGAGCTGCAAATACGCGAAAGCCGACGGAGGAATTCAGTGCAGCGGCAGAGTTGTAATGGATCTTCAGAGTGCCGCGGACGCGGCGAAATCCAAGGACAATCCGCACGCAACTCCAAATGTGATTCACGTGGAAACCAGCGGTGTGACCTTTGACCGTGCCACTGCGAAAGCGCAGACCGTCCAGCCCGTGAAATTCACTTTCCCGAACGGCAGCGGCGAAGGAGTCGGTGCAGTCTATTTCTCCGAGGAAGGCCAACTGAAACTGGTGAAGGACATTCGCCTGAACATTAAGGCTGCTCCCGCAGTCGCGGTGAAGAAATCGGAGTCGCCGCGAATGGTGTCCATTCTCGGTCAAAGCCTCGACTTGGACAGGAATGAGCACGCGATTCAGCTCCAGGGACCAGTCACCGCGACTTCCGGCCTGGATGTACTCACTGCCGGCGATTTAAATCTCACTCTCGATCCCGGTTATCGAGCGCAAACGATGACCGCGGCGCCGGGCACAACACATCAACTGCCGAAATTGGTTGTGCAGAACCCCAAAGGTGCGGAAACACTCATCGCGGATTTGTTAACCGCCAGATTTGCGCCGGACGGCTCCCTCACAACTTTGCTCGCCGATGGAAACGTCAAGGGAAATTCCGCGAGCGGCAACATGCAATCGCAGCACGCCGAAATGACCATGTGGCCGCGCCTGAATCAACCGAAGCTCCTGAAACTGCTCGGCGAGGTTCACGTCCAGAATATCGAGTCCAAGACCGGAACAACCCGGGTTTTAACGACCAACAAATTACAGTTGAATTTTTCCGGCGGGCAACCAGGAATCATCAGCCGCGTGCAACAAGCGCAAACGCTGGATCGTGGAACAGTCGAGTGGTCCGACGCCACAGGCACAGGTCAGACTCTTGCAGCGGACAAGCTACAGCTGGAGACCTCGCGTACCGGCAAAGCGCAGCAATTGCACGCCGCCGGTAACGTGCAGATGGAGCGAAGCCCGAAAGGCCAAACACCGCAAACCGCCAGCAGCACCAACGGAACCGTGCTCATGGATGCCGCCGGCGGGTGGTCGACGATCACCTTGATTGGCAATGTCCAGTTGAAACAGGACGACCGCACGGGCTTAGCACAGCAAGCGTTTTTCACTCGCGCGGCTCAAACGGTAACCCTGAGCGGAAAAGCGGCAGTGCGCGATGCCCGCAGCGAAACACAAGCCGACAAAATCACCTTTCTTCAGACTACCGGCGACTTTACAGCGGAAGGAAACGTGCGTACCAGCGATTTTGGGGGAACGAATGGCAGCTTGCAGTTGAGCTCCGCGCCAGCGAATTTCTCCGCAGATCATTTGCGGGGTAATACAAAGGCCGGCCTGGCGAAATATACCGGTCACGCGCGGCTTTGGCAGGGGCCTTCCGTACTGGAAGCTGAATCCATCGAACTTCAACGAGAGACGCGCGTTTTGAACGCGCAGGGAACCGTCCGCGCCATCTTTCTTCAAGCCGGGCTTCAAGCCGGGCTTCAAGCCGGGCTCCAAGCTGGGCCCCAAACCGGTCACCGACCTAATCAAAGTAGCAGCGAGCAGAAGCCAGCAATCATTTGGCACTGCTCCTCGGACACTCTAACGTATTGGGATGCAGAAAATCGCGCGCACCTGCAAAACAATGTGGTCGTCCAGTCCGGAGAGCAACGTTTCCGCGCTCCCTCTCTGGACTTATACTTTTCCCGTGACCCAAAGACGGGGTCCGCAAGCTCTGGAGCATCGCAGATAAGTCGTGCAGTCGGTACCGGAGGGGTAGTCGTGGAAGAAGGAGAGCGTCGCGGCACAGCCGAACATGGTGTCTACACTGCTGCGGATCAAAAATTTGTTTTACGTGGTGGAACTCCCACTCTGTATGACCCTGTCGAAGGCACGACAACAGGCCGTGAATTGACCTTCTCCATGGCCGATGATACGATCGTCGTTGATTCGGGAAATGGAACGCGGACGCTGACCAAACACAGGGTTCAAAGATAGAATTTCAGACGTAAAGGGGTCGCCGACGATCCTCGTGATGCGGAATGCCCAAACTTCAAGGCCTCGATCTCAGCAAGTCCTACCGGGGACGCAAAGTCGTAGACAACGTCGAAATCGAAATCGGACAAGGGGAAGTAGTGGGATTGCTGGGGCCAAACGGCGCCGGCAAGACAACAACTTTTTACATGATTGTCGGATTGGCCCGGCCGGATTCTGGCCGCGTGGTTTTGGATGGAGCAGAGATCACGGATCTGCCTATGTACTTGCGCGCGCGCAGCGGGATCAGCTACCTGCCCCAGGAACCATCGGTGTTCCGCCAACTTACCAGCGAACAGAATCTGCTGGCCGTGCTGGAAACCTTGCCGCTGACGCCCGAGCAACAACGGGATCGTCTCGAAGAGCTGCTTGCGCAGATGGGGCTGGAGACGGTGCGGCAAAGCAAGGCCTACACGCTGTCCGGGGGAGAACGCCGTCGTTTGGAGATTGCGCGTTCTCTCACGCTGCAACCTTCTTTCATTCTTCTCGATGAGCCGTTCTCTGGTATCGATCCATTGACGGTCAAAGATCTGCAGGATTTGATTCGGGAGCTGAGTCGTTCCGGCATCGGTGTGCTCATTACCGATCATAACGTCAGGGAAACGCTGACGGTAACGGACCGCGCATACATCGTGAATCATGGGAAAATCATGAAGCGGGGTACTCCCATTGAGCTGAGCAACGACCCTGAAGTCCGGCGAGTCTATCTAGGAGACAACTTCCGACTGAATTAGGCTTATCCTAGTACCTGAGAACGAATCCCATGGCTTGGCAAGGGCTCAAACTAAACCTAAGAGTTACACAGAAACAGATCCTTACGCCTGGCCTTGTGCAGATGGTCAGCGTCCTGGCCCTGAACCGGCTCGAGCTGCGGGAGATGATCAATCAGGAGATGATCGCAAACCCGGTCCTAGAAGAGCTTTCCGAAGAACCCACCGTCAGCGACAACTACAGCGACGAAACATTTTTGAAAGCGGAAACAGAAAAAGTTCCGGAGAAAGCGGAATCGAACCCTTTCGATGAATTCGACGTGGGAACCTTCTTTAATCAGTACCTGGACACGGGCGGTGACGGCGGCAAGTCGCAGGAACGCGAAATCAGTGAGCGGCCTTCCTTTGAAAAATTCCTGTCGTCGCCAGCAGGACTTACAGAACATCTCATGTGGCAGTTGGGAATGACTATTTGTTCAGATTCCGTGCGGGAGATTGCTGAGAGCATCATCGGCAACCTGGATGAAAACGGATACCTTACCGCCTCCATCGAAGAATTGAAGCAGGAACAAAAATATTCTGACGACGACCTGGAAGATGCGATTGCGGTTGTGCAAGATTTTGACCCAATGGGAGTAGGCGCGCGCGACCTTCGGGAATGCCTGCTGCTGCAGTTGAAGGCTTTCGATCCGAACAATACACTCGCCTTTCAAATCGTTTCCGATCATTTGCGACAAGTTCAGTCGAATCAATTAAAGGAAATTGCGCGCGCACTGAATCGCCCGACGGACATCGTCAAGCACGCGATTGATGCGATCAAGAAGCTCGACCCGCGTCCAGGGCTGCGATACAACAAAACAGAGCCGCGCCTGGTGGAACCCGACGTTTACTTCCGTAAGGTGGACGATGCCTGGCAGGTTTTCCTGAATGAAGACGACATGCCACAACTGCGGCTGAGTCCGACGTATCGTCGCTTGCTCGTTCGAGATGCTGCGGACAAGGAAGTCCGCAACTACGTCAAGGAACGCTTCACGGCCGCGATTCAGTTGATGAAAAACATCGAGCAGCGGAAGCACACGATTTTGCGCGTGTGCCAGTCGATCATCGCGCGGCAGGGCGAATACCTGGACAAGGGCGCCGACTCGCTGAAGCCGATGATGATCAAGGAAGTGGCGGAAGAAGTGGGCGTGCATCCCTCGACGGTGAGCCGCGCCGTGGCCAGCAAGTATGCACACACGTCGCAGGGCGTGATTGAGTTGCGGTCATTCTTCAGCGAAGCGGTGAACGGGCCCGAAGGCGGCGGGATGTCGCTACTGACGTTGAAGCGCCTGGTCAAGAAGATGATTGATGAAGAAGATTCCAGCAAACCACTGACCGACGAGCAGATCGCGAAAAAGCTAGACGACAACGGAATACACGTTACCCGCAGGACGGTGGCGAAGTACCGCGAAGATATGAGAATTCCCAGCACGCACCAACGCCGGGTCAAGAGCTGAATCACATTCAAGCCGTGAAGCGACCCTCCCGCAACGCGAGAAACTCAAAAACCCAAGGACGCCAGCTTGTCATTCTGACGGGAATATCCGGTTCCGGAAAAAGCACTGTTCTCCGGGCATTCGAGGATATGGGCTACTACTGCGTGGACAACCTGCCGGTGGAGCTGATCCCCATCTTTGCGGAGCTGCACGCAGCGGGTGAAGGCGATTTTGCCCGGGCGGCGTTACTGGTGGATGCGCGCGAAGGGCTGCAACTGGCAAAGTTTCCCGCTCTGCTGCGTCATTTGCAGCAGGAGCATCCGATTATTTTGGTATACATCGAGGCGCAGGAAGACGCGCTGTTGCGCCGCTACAGCGAGACGCGGCGCCCGCATCCGCTCGGCAAAGCTTATTCGGTGAGGGAAAGCCTGCACCACGAACGAGTGCTGATGGAACCCATCCGCAAATTGGCGGACGTGGTGATTGATACCTCGCAATTCAACGTGCACGAATTGCGGCATTTTGTGAATCAGCGCTTCAAGTCGGAGAGCAAGAGGCCTTTGCTCGTTTCGCTGGTAAGTTTTGGTTATAAGTACGGCGTGCCCACGGATGCGGACCTGATGTTCGACGTCCGATTCCTGCCTAATCCTCATTTTGTGCCGAAGTTGCGGCCCTTCACGGGAAAAGATGTCAAGGTTCGGCGGTACATCGAATCGTTTCCGCAAACAGGCGAATTCCTTCGGAGGATGCAGGGGCTGCTGACCTATCTGATCCCGCATTACATTGCAGAGGGAAAAAGCTATCTGACCATTGCATTTGGATGCACGGGTGGAAAGCACCGTTCGGTGCTAATGGCGGAGCGGTTAAAGAAGGCGCTGCAAAAGAAGGGTTTTGAGACCCGCGTGGTGCACAGAGACATTGACAAGTGAGCGGTTGCCGACCGAGGCTGCACCTTATCCTGAAATAACAAATTTCCTACAACTCCTCGAGTATCACAGCAATCCGTTAAGGGCCCGGAATCGAAGAAGTCATCGCGAGCCATTGCTCCGGCGTGACTGGTTTCCGTGGGATACGAGAGCGCCAGAATTTGTAGGCCCTTTTTCGGAGCCCTTGGGGTTCGGCCCCGTTCATTACAAATGGGATGAGCTTCGCGCAACGTCGCTCGAGAGCGGCGCGCGATTTCCGGAATAAGCTTCCATCGGCTGGCCGGAACTGGCTCCAGGCGATGGAGTGCACGAATCCTGCAGGACCAAAGCGATCCGAGCGAAGTGTTTCTTCGACGAACACGCGGATCGGGCCTTCAAAGGTGTTCAGAGTGTCATGAAAAGCGACCACCGCTCCATCCGTGAGATACGGGGAGAACAGATCGAAATCTTCCTTGCAGCCTTTGTAAGAGTGATCGCCGTCGATCCATAAAATCCGAATTGGCCGGTTCCAATTTTTTGCTGCGTCGCGCGAGTGGGCTCGTTGAACTTCCACATTGTGTTCGATGCCAGCCGTTTTCAAGGAGAAAAGAAAATCGTCGAAGGTTGGAGATTGGTCAGGCACCTCCGCTCCTACGTACGAGAGTCCCTGATGCGGATCGATCGCGATGACCGGGTCGAGTCCGTATTTGGCGGCAACGGTCGCCAGCATTACCGTGGACTTGCCCTTGAAGCTGCCAATCTCAACGATCACGCCGCGGGCTGTAGTGCACGCGGCCAGGATGCCAAGAAAGCGAACTTCATTGTCGGCGAGGAATCCAGGAATGTTTCCTGAAAGTCGCAGAGCGCCTTCGATTACTTGTGGAAGACCGGCGGGCAATCGGTTCGTGGGACTCACCAGCGTGAAACCCTCGCGGAAATCGAGCCGGGAGGAGAATAGCACAAAGGCAACAAACGCAATCAGGGCCGGATTTGATGTTCAAGATTTGCGTGCGCGATGGTTCGCTGCAGTGAGGAAAAGTTGTGTCACAGTGGTTCCGCAGCGGCTTGACACATCCCACGTCACACCATAGCGTTAGTAAGGGGAGACTCGGGGGAAACGTCGTAGTGGCATCGTTCCTTTCACCACAGTTAAAACGGTTATTCGGCTACGTGCGGCCATATAGTTTCCGGCTGTTTGTTGGAATTGTGCTCGTGGCCTTTGTGGCCGCCGCCGAGGGGATGATCGCGTTCATGGTCCGGCCTGCGGTGGACTACGTGCTCCATCCGGAAAAATTTGCAACAAGTTTGCCATTGGTGACTCTCCCTTGGAATGGGCACGTTATTTATCTGGACAAGTTTTTTCCGCCGCGAATTCATCACGTCTGGACTGTGTTTGCCATCACGCTCCTGATTCTCTACTTTACCAAGGCTGTCGCGGAATACTTGGGCGTAACGGAAATCCAGTATGTTGGCCACGCGGCGATTCGGGATTTGCGCAACCAGTTGTACGAAAAGATCATCCGCCAGCCGATCGCCTTTTTTAAGAATCAGCCGACCGGGCGAGTAATTTCCACGGCGATCAACGACGTGGAAAAAACGCGCATCGCGCTAAGCGATTACCTTGGCGATCTTTTTCTGAAGGCGTTTACTTTTATCGCGTTTGTCGCAGCCATGTTGATTCTCAATTGGCGGCTGGCTTTGCTCACCACGGTGCTACTGCCTGTGGTTGTGCTGCCGGTAAATAAGTTGGGGCGCAAAATCCGGTTTTCCGTGGAAAAAAGCCAGACTCGTTTGGGTGATTTGAGCCAGATCGTGGAAGAGACCGTCGGCGGCAACCGCATCGTGAAAGCATTTGGAATGGAGGACTTCGAAGTACGTAAATTCCGGGAAGTCGCGCGGCGGCTGTTGAAAGAGAGCATGCGTTGGGTTAGGGCCGGGGTTGCCACGTCGCCATTGATGGATTTGGTGGGCGCGGTGGTGATCCCGCTGTTGCTATTGTATGCCCGCAACCAGATACAGCACGGTGTGATCACGCCAGGCGGGTTCTTTTCGTTCTTGTACGCCATGTTTAACGCCTATATCCCGTTGAAACGCATGGGATACGTCTACCAGCAGTTTCAAGTAGCGCAGGGTGCGAGCTCGCAGGTGTTTGGTTATTTGGATATGGATCAAGAGGAGATCGCCCAACCCGGGGGAAAACAATTGCAGGGCTTTACCGGCGAAATTGCTTTCCGGGACGTGAGCTTCCGATACGAGCCGGATACGGCGGCGGTGCTGGACAAAATCAGCTTCACTGCCGCGAAAGGCGAAATGATCGCGCTGGTTGGATCGAGTGGCGCGGGAAAAACGACACTGGTCAACTTGATTCCGCGATTCTACGAAGTGTCGGGAGGGTCGATCCGGATCGACGGAACGGATGTGCGCGAGATTATGCTGCGTTCACTGCGCGGGCAGATTGCGATTGTGACGCAAGACAACATTTTATTTCACGATACGGTGTTCAACAACATTTGCTATGGCATGAGCACAGTGTCGAGAGAGAGCGTGGTACAGGCCGCGAAGACTGCGCTTGCGCACGATTTTATTTTGGAGCTGCCGGAGGGTTACGACACCTTAATTGGGGAGCGGGGCACTCGCTTGAGCGGCGGGCAGCGCCAAAGGATCGCGATTGCGAGAGCGATTCTGAAAGATTCTCCCATTCTTATCCTGGATGAAGCGACGTCGGAGCTGGATTCGGAGTCGGAAATGTATGTGCAGAAGGCGCTGGGCAATTTGATTGCGGGAAGAACGACGTTTGTCATTGCCCACCGTTTGGGGACTGTACGAAAAGCCGATAGAATTCTGGTGCTGGAAGATGGGCAGATTCGCGAGAGCGGTACGCACACGGAGCTGTTGGCGCGCGGAGGAAGTTACGCACGATTGCATGACCTGCAATTCGCGCACGAAGAAGAGCTTGCACCAGCAGATGCGCAGCAACCGGGAATGAGGAGTTCGGAAAGCAAATCATGACCGCACGCGAAAGCACGAGAGCAGAAGCGCAGTCAGGCAGCAAAACCATTACAAAAGCAGAATGCCGCTCGATGACCGGGTACGCGATGGCGCGCGGGGAGTTTCACGGCTGGGCGATTCGGATCAGCGTAAAAAGCGTGAATCATCGATTCCTGGATGTGAAATTGCGCATGCCGGATTCGCTGGAAGCGTACGAAGTGCGTCTGCGGCAGGCCGTGCGCGGGCTGCTTCATCGTGGACACGTGGATGTGAACGTGAATATGGAACCAGGCCAAGCCGCGCCCGTGCAGGTGAATCAGCAACTGTTGCAGGCTTACCTGCATGCCGCGGATGATTTGCGTCGGCGTACGGACGCCAAGGCGGAACTGGATCTGGTTTCCTTGCTTCGTTTGCCCGGGGTGATCGGCGGCTTGGCGCCTTCGTTGCCGGAAACGGAGGAAGAGCAAGAAGTGCTCGGCCTCGCGCTGGAAAAGTGTTTACGGGAAGCCCTGAGCAAGATGGACGAGATGCGGATCGTCGAAGGGCGCCACCTGATCGAAGAGTTACGCGCACGCGTGGCCACCATTCAAGAAAACTGCGCCGAGGTGCGAACCCTGGTAGAGACGTTGCGGCCGGCGTTTGCGCGGCGGTTGGAGTCACGCCTGAGGGAATTGTTGAACGGTACTGTTGTGGACCCGGCGCGGTTGACGCAGGAAGCAGCCCTGCTTGCCGAACGCAGCGATATCAGCGAAGAATTAGATCGCCTGCGGAGCCACCTAACACAATTTGAAAAACTGGTGGATGGAGCGGGAGAATTGGGGAAGAAGCTGGACTTTCTGCTGCAGGAGATGCATCGCGAGGCCAACACCATGCTCTCGAAGACCCCCGGAGTGGAGAGTGAAGCGCTGGCGATTACGGGATTGTCGCTGGAGATCAAGGCGGAGATCGAAAAATTGCGCGAACAGGTACAGAACATCGAATGACGCAAACGGTGGCACTGTCTCCGCTGGTTATTATCGTTTCCGGGCCTTCGGGTTCGGGGAAATCGACACTGGTGCAACGGATTCTGGAGCTGCCGGGAACGATGCCTTCGGTCTCGTATACTACCAGGCCACCACGGGCGACTGAGGCCACGGGAAAGTGTTATGATTTCGTCACTGAGAAGCAGTTCGAAGAGATGGTAAGCCGGGGTGAATTTCTCGAATATGCACGGGTGTTCGGAAAGCATTCTTACGGGACTCCCAAGAAATGGCTGGAAGTATCGCAGGCCAAGGGATTGGACCTGGTGCTCGAGATTGATGTGCAAGGCGCATTCCAGGTAAAACAGAAATTGCCGGAGTCCGTGGCGATTTTTATTTTGCCGCCGTCGCGGCAGGAACTCGAAAGGCGATTGCGAAGCCGGGGGCAGGATTCGGACGAAGAAATTGCCCGGCGGCTTGCGAAAGCACACGAGGAGATTGTGGCAAGCGAAAAGATTTACGACTACTGTGTGGTGAACGACGACGTGGACCGCGCCGGAACTGAAGCGCAGGCGATTGTAACCGCTCTGCGCTGCAGCACCGAGCGGCGGCGCGCTCGCGTGAACCAGGTGTTGGCATCGTTTGGGGGGGTATGACACTCATGACCGTGCAAACCAAAGCTCCAGAGAGCCAGTTTGCTTATGTCGTTCTGGCTGCGCGGCGCGCCCGGCAGATAATGGCTGGAGCACCGCCGATGGTAGAAATGCCAAGGTCGCAGAAGGCCACGCGCATCGCGTGTGAGGAAGTGAACTACGGCCTGATTGAGTACGATTTCACCGAGTCAGCCGCGACCGACATAGACAAGGATGGCGTGAAGCGGCATAAGTAGGCCGCTAACGAGGTTTCCATGCGCATCACACTCGGCGTTTGCGGCGGAGTGGCGGCCTACAAGTCTGCGGAACTGGTCAGGCGGCTGCAGCAGGACGGGCACGCATTGCAGGTGGTGATGACGCGAGCGGCGCGCGAGTTCATTACCCCGCTCAGCTTTGCGGCGCTCAGCGGACAAAAAGTGATTACCGACCTCTTCGCAAGCGCGTCCAGCGGAGAAGCCAACCTGGAATCGGCAATCGAACATATAGCCGTGGCACAGCGCACGGACCTGTTGTTGGTGGCTCCTGCGACCGCGGATATTCTCGCGAAATTTGCGCGCGGGATTGCGGACGACTTTCTGACCACACTTTATTTGGCATCGACCGCGCCGGTGCTTGTGGCGCCGGCGATGAACGCGAACATGTGGCAGCATCCGGCGACGCAGGAAAATGTTGCAACCTTGCGGGCGCGTGGAGTGCGGATCGTGGAGCCTGCGGAGGGCTATCTGGCTTGCGGGATGATCGGGCCCGGGCGGCTGGCGGGGCAGGAAGAAATTCTTAAAGGTGTCGAAGAAGTATTGCGGACCCAGCGCGATCTTACCGGGGAAACCGTACTGGTAACGGCCGGCCCGACCTGCGAGGACATCGATCCTGTACGGTATCTGACCAACCGTTCTTCGGGAAAGATGGGATACGCCATCGCGGAAGCCGCGGCGAACCGAGGCGCAAGAGTAGTGCTTATCTCCGGTCCAACATCGCTTGAGAAGCCGGAACGCGTCGAGTTTGTCGCAGTGAGGAGCGCGGAAGAGATGCTTCAGGCAGTGAGGCAGCATTTCCCTGATTGCCGCATCGGGATTTTTGCCGCTGCGGTTGCGGACTATCGCGTCGCGGAACCTGCCTCCACCAAAATCAAGCGCACAGGCGATCCGTTGTCGCTCCGGCTGGAACCAAATCCCGATATTCTGGCGACCATGGCGAAGAGCAAAGGCGAGCGCGTAGTGGTAGGATTTGCCGCGGAGACAGGAAAAGTGGCGGAAAACGCGCGCAAGAAGCTGGCGCAGAAAAATGCCGATCTGATTGTGGCGAATGACGTGACCGCCGAAGGCGCGGGATTCGATGTGGACACCAATATCGTGACGTTATTCGCGCGGGACGGACGGGATTTGCCTTTGGCGCGCATGAGCAAGAACGACGTAGCGCAGCGCATCCTGGACGAAGTGCTGAGATTACGCGGAGTCCTGCAGAGCAAACCCGCGGCGAGTAAAGGCGACTGACGCGATCATGCCCGGGCCATTTTCTGAGTCGCTTCAACAAAAAATCGAAGACCGCTTGCGGTATTACGATGATCTGGGCATTCGACTGTTTTACCGCGATCGGGCAAGCATGAGCGTTGCAGCAGATGCTGTCCCAACGAGCCCAGTCGTTCTGAGCGAAGAAGTCGCCATTGAGGAGAGGGAATTGCCCGAGTCCGCGCCGAAATCTGCTTCGAAATCCCCTGCACAAAGAGAGATTGAAAGACCAGATGCGCCACAAGTGAAAGAGATACTGGTCAGCCCTACTGCGCCCCTGTTTGAAGCAGTGGACAAGGTGAAAGACGACACGCTGCTGAAAATTCGGGAAGACCTCGGGGAGTGCACGCGGTGCAAGCTGCACAAGACCCGAAACAAGATCGTGTTCGGCGATGGGAATCCAAAGGCGCAGCTGGTGTTTGTGGGAGAGGGGCCCGGCGCAGAGGAAGACATGCAAGGGCTGCCGTTCGTGGGCCGCGCAGGCAAATTGCTTACGCAGATGATCGAGGCGATGGGCCTGCAGCGGAAAGACGTGTACATCTGCAATGTGGTGAAGTGTCGTCCGCCGGAAAATCGCGCACCGGAGCCGGACGAAGTGGCCACGTGCTCACCGTTTCTGCTGCGACAGATTGACACCATTGCTCCGAAGGTGGTCGTGTGCCTTGGTGCTGTGGCTGCTAAGACCCTCCTGAATACGACCAAGGGAATTTCGCAGTTTCGCGGGCAGTGGCTTCAGTGGCGCGGGCACAAACTAATGGCCACCTATCATCCTGCCTACCTGCTGAGAAATCCTCCCGCGAAGAGCGAGGTCTGGAAAGATCTGCAGAAAGTGATGGCGGAACTAGGTCTGGAAGTTCCCCGCAAAAACAAGTCATCCTGATTAATCATGGGCATTCTTTTCGGTTTGGCAACAGCACTGTGCTGGGGCGTCGCGGACTTGTTTGCACGGTTCGCCACCCGCAAGCTAGGTACACTGCGGACCATGCTGTACATGCAGTTTATTGGCACGCTGCTCATCTCGTTGGTGATGCCGTTTCTTGGCGGGTGGGGACGACTGCTCCATGGGCCCGCGTCGGGGCCGCTGTGGGCATGGGGCATTCTGGCCGGGTTGTTGAACACTTTTTCCACCCTGGCGCTGTACCGATCATTTGAAATCGGCAAGATGTCGGTCGTCGCGCCGCTGTCGGCGAGTTATCCAGTCCTTACGATGGTTCTCTCTTCGCTGACCGGCGAAAGGCTGACGGCGGTGCGCGTCGTGGGCATGGCGCTGGCGATCGCCGGGGTGGTACTCGTGGCGCGCGGGGAAGCGATGCCTGACGAGGCGGATGAGGTTTCAGGTTTAAACGGGCCGTTGAAAAAGTATCTCGGCGTGAGTTGGGCGCTGTTCTCCGCAGCGGGATTCGGCGTAATGTTCTGGTTGCTTGGCAATCGCATAGTTCCGCTGCTGGGTAGTGCGCCGTCAGTTTGGATTATCCGGCTGACAAGTTTTTCGGCCACCGCGGTGGTTGTGCTGCTGTTGAAGGAGAAAGCGAGGGTTCCGCTGCTGGGCACACCCTGGTGGATCTTCGCGATCGGCCTTCTGGACACGAGCGCGTACGTTTTCAATAATTTTGGAATGAAGATGGAGCAGGTTTCCGTTGTCAGCGTACTTGCCTCGTTATATGGAGCGGTGACTGTGGGTTTGGCCGCAGCCATTTTGAAAGAGCCGGTCTCCCGAATGCAGTGGCTCGGCATCGTTTCCATTTTTGTGGGGGTTACCCTCATCAGCCTTTGATCTAAGGATTGCAGTCACGCCGGATTTTTCCCGAAAATTGGAGTGCTGCTACACTACACCCGCGATGTCTGATCTGTTCTGCAACGTAGCCTTACCGGTACCTCTACGCACCACATTCACCTACGCGATTCCAGATGCGATGCGCGGCCAGGTGCAGCCTGGCAGCCGGGTGCTGGTGCCTTTCCGCAAAAAGGCGATGGTGGGTGTGGTGGTGGAGATGACCGACACGGCCCCTGCCGACACGAAGATTCGTGAGATTACCAAATGTCTTGACCTGGCGCCGGCGCTGCCGCCGAAATTGCTGGAACTAGGAAAGTGGATTACGAATTACTACGTCGCGCCTATCGGAGAAGTGTTTCGCGCGATGCTGCCTCCAGTGGTGGAGCTTAGGTTGCGTCGAGAGATTATCTTGACGGACGCGGGGCGCTCCGTTGTGGAAAAGGTTGGCCTGCCGGGATTCGCGCTTGATCTTTCTGCCGCGGAAGAAAAGGTCCTCCACAAGCTTTTGAAAAAAAAGGCACCGCTTCTCCTGGGAAGCCTCTCGCAGTTAGGGATAGATTCGGAAGCGCTTCAGGGATTGAGAAAACGCGGCTACATCGAGCTTCTTGAAAATGTGTCGGGTCGCAAGCGAAGAATGCAGCGCGTGATGGCCTGGAAGGAATCACAAAACAAGGGAGAAACGCTCGGCGACAAGGAAACGCGCATCCGCGTACTCCTAACAACGGAGCGCGGCCCGTTGCCCTTGCCGCAATTGTTGAGTCTCGCGAAGGTATCACGCGCAATCATAGATCGGCTTTTGCGCGACGGATTTCTCGAGAGTTGGGAAGAGTCCATCGATCCTGCCGAAGATCCTTTCGATACGGGCTATGTGCCTCCGGCTCACTCACTCAATGAAGCGCAGGAGCGCGTGTTTGCTGCGATCCGTGCGCGGTATGAGCTCCGAGAGTTCGCTGTTCAACTTCTGCACGGAGTGACGGGCAGCGGAAAGACGGAAGTGTACCTGCGTTCGATTCAAGACGCGCTTGCACGGGGGCGGACCGCGATCGTATTGGTGCCGGAGATCGCGCTGACGCTCTGGATCGGGAGGCAATGCCGTGCGTGGTTTGGCGCGCGCTTTGAGGGTGTTGCCGTGATGCACTCCGCACTGTCCGACGTTGAGCGCGCGAGCGAGTGGTGGCGAGTGCGCAATGGCGAAGCGCGGGTGGTGGTAGGCACACGCTCAGCGATTTTCGCACCATTGGACAACGTGGGGCTGATCATCGTGGATGAGGAGCAGGAGAACAGCTACAAGCAGGAAGAAACGCCACGCTATCACGGCCGCGATGTTGCAGTCGTTCGGGCCAAGATGGAGAAAGCACTGGCGTTGTTAGGATCGGCGACGCCTTCGCTCGAGTCCTACCATCATGCGGTGAACGGCAAATACGAGTTGCTATCCATCGCTACGCGAGTCGAGAACCGCTCACTGGCAAAAGTGGAGATCGTAGATCTGCGGCAGCAGTTCCAGCAGACCCGGCTGGCCAGTCCAATTTCCAAGATTCTGCACGACGGGATTATGGAATGCCTGGAATTCAAGACCCAGGCGCTGATCCTGATCAACCGCAGAGGCTATTCGTGGTCGGTGCTCTGTCGGAGTTGCGGCGCGTCCGTCCAGTGCGCGAATTGCAGCATTTCGATGACTTATCACAAAAGCCGCAACCGGCTGGAATGCCACTACTGCGGATCCATGCAGCCGGTGCCGAGGACCTGCCCGAAATGCGATTCAAAGTACGTTTATTTTTTTGGGGAAGGCTCCGAGCACCTGGAGGAGCGATTGCGAAAGGAGTTTCCCGGCGCACGCATCGCGCGGTTGGACCGCGATACAGCGCGGACAAAACAGCAATACCAGGAGACGCTAGGCGCGTTTGCGGATGGCGCGCTGGATATTCTGGTGGGTACGCAAATGCTAGCCAAGGGGCACGATTTCCAGCAAGTGACGCTGGTGGGCGTGATCTCGGCCGATTCTTCATTGAACCTGCCGGATTTTCGTGCGGCAGAACGAACATTTCAGTTGCTGACGCAGGTGGCGGGCAGAGCGGGGCGCGGGGAGTTGCCGGGGCGTGTGTTGATCCAGACTTTCTATCCGGAGCATTATGCGGTGCAGGATGCGGTAAGGCAGGATTACCTTTCGTTTTACGAGCGGGAGACTCACTTTCGGAGAATGATGAGTTATCCGCCATTTACTTCGCTGGCGAATGTGATCGTGAGAGACACGAATCTAGAAAAGGCCATTCGATGGTCACGGCGGCTTGGAGAATATTTTTCGCCCCACGATGGTAAGGGTGTGCGGATTCTGGGGCCGGCTTCCGCGCCGCTTGCGCGTCTGAAGAGGGAGCATCGGTTTCAATTTTTGCTGAAGTCGCCGAAACGTTCGGTGTTGACTAAGATTTTGAGCGGGGCGCTTTCCTTTTGCGATGCGAACGAGATTCCACAGACAGCAATATTGGTGGATATGGATCCGCTGACGCTGCTTTGATGGCAAGACGACAAAAGGTTTAATTCGTGGATTACGTGGACATGGGGGCAGCGGTGCTGGTCCTCCTACGCGGGCCGTCGAGGTCAAGTAGGTTATTCGTGAGAATCGCGACTCAAAGCGATTTGTTCTGGAGGCGGCTCCAGAAGAAGTAAGCGGGGAGGCCCAGGAGCATCAGCAAGATGGCGACGAGGAGGTAGTTGAATTGTTTTGGGTCCGCTACCGCGGCATAGATGGCGTTGCCAACCAGAAAGAGCGCTGCTAGGACAAAGAGAAGCGGCGTGAAGGGATAACCGGGGACGCGATAAGGAATGACGCGCCCTTTATTGCTATTTGTGCGACGCATGGGGAAAATGCTGGCCGCGCCGAGTCCGTAGAAGATCCAGCCGATAAAAATGGCGCCGTTGGCTAATTTTGCGAATCCTCCAACGGAGGCGAGCACGCAGGACCACACCCCCAACGCCAGAACGGCTGCGGCGGGGGTGCCGAATCGCGGATGGACCTCGGCGAGTTTTTTGAAGAACAGCTTGTCGTTGGCCATGGCGAAAAAGACGCGCGGGGCGGTAAGGATTACACTGTTGGTGGAACTGAAAGTGGAAATCAAGATCGCCAAGGCCACGAGCTTTGCCGCCCATGGACCAATCACCTGTCGGGCTGCGGTGGACGCAATCGTGTCGCTCGCAGCTCCACCCGCAGGCCCGAGGGCTATCAGATAAGCGATGACTGCGAAGAGGTAGAGGCCGGCCAAGAGGAGCGAGCCAGCAAGAAATGCTCGAGGGAAACATTTCTGCGGTTTTTTTACTTCGCCGGCACTGTAGGTGCCGAACTGCCAGCCTTCGTAGGCCCAGAGGACGCTGATCATGGCGAAGCCAATTCCAGAGAACAGCGAGAATCCAGATAGAGAAGTAGCCATGGGATGCGCGAGCTCCCGGGTGTGTGTCCCGCGTGAAAGACCGAGGATAAGAAGGATGGTTCCGAGGACGACGATGATGCCGACTTTGATTACCGTTGTGATGTTGTTCAAATCGGAGCTTTTGCGCGTGCCCCAGACATTCACCGCAGTAGCGACGGCGATTACAAGCATGACTACTATGGAGGATTGCAGCGGGGTCAACGGAATTATTTCCCGGAGATAGTTTGTGAAGGCATGCGCCAACGCCGCGATGGTGGCGCTGGCAATGACAAGAAACAGACACCATCCGTAGAGGAAGGCTGGCAAGCGCCCGAAGCCATCGCGGATGTAGCAGTAGAGTCCGCCGGCTTCGGGATTTGCCGCGGCAAGTTCCGCATAGGTGAGCGCACCGAGCAGAGAGAGCACTCCACCCGTGAGCCAGAGGAGCAGGGAATAGCCTGCGGAGCCGCCGACCTGACGCATGATAAGCCCAGGTGCAATGAAAATTCCCGAGCCGATGACGGAGCCGACGAAAAGAAAGAGCAGGTCGCGTTGATTTAGACTGCGGGAGAGCTCGTTCTTTGCAGGCTGGTTCATTTCTGTAGGCTCGCACAACTCCGTGGACTATAACGGCTTGGCCATGAAACAGAGGATGAAGACAATCAGCGCGATGACAGCACCGAAGCGTCGGTTTGGATCGAGCGGCGTTGGATCGTAAATCGGCGCAGCGCGAAAAAATCGCAAGCCGAAAAGGAGTGCCGCCCAGAAAAACCAGCCTGGCCAGAGCCAGATGGCCAGCGGAATGAGCACCAGAGGCAACAGTAGCGAGATGAGACGATGTGCGCGCGGACTGACGGAGCGAACGATGTGGCCTCCGTCGAGTTGGCCGACGGGGAGAAGATTGAGCGCTGTGGCGAAGAGGCCGACCCACGCGGCGCGACCCACGGGATCGAGGAGCAGGTCGCCAACATTCGCGTCGGGGTGCACGACGGCGGAGACAAGATGCAGGATCAGTGGAGTTCCGAAGACTACATCAGAGGCTGCATCGGTAGAGAAGGCAGGAATTACTTTTGCGTGGAGGACGCCATAAATCAGTGCTGGCAACGCTACCGCAAATCCGACGAAAGGGCCGGAAGCGCCGACATCGAAGAGAGCGCGCGCGGAGCGGATGGGTGAGCGAATGAGAATAAAGGCGCCAAAAGTGCCGATCAAAGTTGGTCCTGGGATGAAGAACGGATAGCTGGCGCGGATGTGATGGTGGCGACATGCGTAGTAATGGCCGAGTTCATGGGCCAGAAGAATCGCGAGGAGGGTGATGGCAAACGGGAAGCCGGCCAGCAACGCAGCAGGATGCCGGTAGGCTATCCGGAACATTTGGAAAAAGGCGTCGAAGGAGGCGGACTGATTGTGGCCGTAGGCCGCTGCGAAATGCGCACCGGCGATCAGCGAAGTGAAAAGTGTGAGAAAAAAAAGGGCGATGGCGAGAAGGAGAGATTTTCGTGAGGAATAGGATCGCTGCGCGGCACCTATGCTTTCGCTTGGCCATCGATATCGCCAGTGCTCAGACGCGAGAGATATTTCTGCCTGTCCATCTGTCTCTGGCGAATTCACAGGGGTTTATTTGGCCTGGGTGACAGAGGTGTCTTCGAGGCCTTGCAATTCCTTGCCGGGCTTGAAGCGGACGGCTTTTCCCGGCGGGATGCTGACTTCCTCACCGGTGCGAGGATTGCGGCCAATGCCAGTCTTGCGCGGCTTGACGCTGAAAACCCCAAATTTACGGAGCTCGATGCGCTGACCGCGCCCCATGGCGTTCTTGAGAGACTCAAAGACGGTTTCGACGGCCTGTTCGGCCTTTGTACGGCTGATATTTGTCTTCGCAACCACACCGTTTACGATATCGAGCTTGATCACGCCGGCCTCCGGCTTTACGTTGCCCGATGCTAGAGGGTGCGGCGTAGGTTGTCAAGACGTTCCGGGTCATCTACACTTTGTACTTTTGACACAACCAATTTCGACTGATTGCGGAGGCGTGGATGTCTGTAAAGCCAGATCATTGGATTCGGCGGATGGCATTGCAGCACAAAATGATTGAGCCGTTCACCGACCGGCAGGTGCGTGAGGGGGTCATCAGCTATGGGGTGTCTTCTTATGGCTATGATATTCGAGTTGCCGATGAATTCCGCATCTTCACCAACGTGAATTCCACGATTGTCGATCCGAAGCATTTTGATTCGCGGTCGCTGGTGGAATACAAGGGGGATGTTTGCCTGGTGCCGCCGAATTCATTTGCACTGGCACGTTCGATCGAGTATTTCCGGATTCCGCGCAATGTTTTGACGATCTGCCTGGGAAAATCGACGTATGCGCGCTGCGGTATCATCGTGAATGTGACGCCCTTTGAGCCGGAGTGGGAAGGCTTCGTGACGCTGGAAATTAGCAATACAACTCCGTTGCCGGCGAAGATTTACGCCAACGAAGGACTGTGCCAGGTATTGTTTTTTGAGAGCGACGAGGATTGCGAAGTCAGCTACAAGGATAAGAAGGGGAAGTATCAGGCGCAATCGGGGATCGTACTGCCTCGGCTGTAAAATATCCGGACTCTAAAATGCAATAAAAAAACGCGCCCGCGAATCTCCGCTGCGCGTTTTTTGTATAGAGAAAACCGCTCAAGATCCTGTGATCGGCTGACAGGAGGCGCAGCCGTGCTGCGCCTCCTACGCGGACAAGAGTAGTCAAAGAGGGCGGCATAAAGCCGCCCACAAAGGGATGCGCAAGATCATATGGGTTGGTTCCGTAAGAATGGGGTCAGCGGAACAGCTTGGCCGCTATTTCTGTTACATGCTTGCCCTGATAGCGCGCGATCTTAAGCTCATTTTCGGATGGTTGGCGAGAGCCGTCAGATCCGGCGATGGTTGTGGCGCCGTAGGGGGTGCCACCGGTGATATCGCTCATGTGCACCAAGCCTGATTCGCTGTAGGGCACACCAACGATGACCATACCTTGGTGCAGCAGGGTGGTGTGGAAGCTGGTTAACGTTGTCTCCTGGCCGCCGTGCTGCGAAGCGGTGGAAGCGAAGACGCTGCCCACTTTGCCGATCAGGGATCCCTTAGCCCAGAGGCCACCGGTCTGATCGAGGAAATTGCGCATCTGCGCGGCCATGTTGCCGAAGCGGGTGGGCGTGCCAAAGATGATGGCATGCGCTTCGACTAATTGGTCAACCGTAGCAACGGGAATTTTGGAAAACGCGGCGCGAGCCTCTTTGGCTCCAAATTTTTCGAGAATCGCATCCGGCACAAGCTCTGCTACTTGATAAAGTGAAACTTCCGCGCCAGCTACCTGCTTGGCGCCTTCGACAATGGCCTGCGCCATGCGATAGACGTGGCCATACATGCTGTAAAAAATGACCTGTACTTTGACGCTCATGCGAACCTCCTCTTTCGTCTATCTGATGTTCCGGACTCGAAAACGTTCTGCAACAATGATTTTTTTGCAGTGTCTTGAAAACCGCGAGCTAAGAATTTTCAATGTTATGGCGGAACCCTCAAACAGACGCGGGCCTAGGCCAGAATCAGCGAAATGATTGCTAGGCCTCATCCTTCAAGGCCAGCGTTTCGAGAGGGTAGCCGCGCTTTCGCCATTCAGTCAGGCCACCCTGGAGCGGCCGGATGCGTTTGATGCCTTTCTTCCGAAGGAGCAGCGCCACACTGGCGCTGGTGGCTTCGTTTGGTCAGGTACAGTACAGGATGATGTCGCGATCCATTGGAAGGGGGTTCTCCTTCTCCTGCAAATCGCGAGCATCCATGCGGAAGGCCCCGGGGATGGTTTCCGGATCAGCTTCAAAGTCGAGCGAGTGGCGCAGATCGACAATCGCCAGATCTTCCTTCTGATCAATCTTTTGTTTTAGTTCGTCCACCGTGATGCGTGAGATGCGCAGCTCGCGAAGAAACTTCCTGCGGCCAATAAATTTGTAGGCTATATAGGTGGCAAGCAATCCCAAAAGCAAAACCAGGGCACCGGCACCGAGAGATTGAATGCGTTCCGCGATGTGCTCGATCTGGTCACGGAATAGAAATCCGAGTCCGAGAAATGTTCCGGCCCAGATCGCCGAGCCCAGCGCATCGAACAGGAGAAACCGACGGAAGCGCATATGGAAGACGCCGGCGAGAGGGGTGGCCACGGTGCTCAGGCCCGGGATAAATTTTGAGTAAAGAAGCGAACGCGCACCCTGTTTCTCGAAGACACCTTCGGTGCGACGGACACAGGAGTCAGGCTCGAGAGAAATCCGGCACAGAAGCTGAATCACCTTAATGCCTTTTCGGCGGCCGAGTTGATACCACAACGAGTCCGCAGCCAGTGCGGCCACAACGCAGAGCGCCAGAGCGCCGGGCAGGCTCATCCGATGCATGCCGGAGAGTGCACCCGCGGCGAGCAAGAGCGGAATGGAAGGAAGAGGGAAGCCTGCCTGCTCAAGAAACACCCATATCAGGAGGACCAGATACCCGTTCTTGACGAGGAATTCCAACACGCTGTGCATAAGAGACGGTCCCTTGATATTACTCTTGCAAAAACGGTGCTTGCTTTCCCCACTTGCCCAGCATCACAAATTCGGACAGTGGCTTACGCACCCGAGGCGCTTGTTCACGTTCCCGCAGGGTGTCCGGCAATGTGGCGGGGTCGCCCGGGTGGCCAATCGTAAAGGCAGCGATAGGCTCCCAGCCGCTGGGAATCTCGAAAGCTTCTCTCGCTTTTTGGGGATCAAAACCCGCCATCTGATGAACAAATAACCCGCGCGAAGTTGCTTCGGTGGTGAGGTGGGCAACGGCCGCGCCGGTGTCATATAACGCGTTGCGATTGGGAGTTCCATTTTTCGCGAAAGCCAGTTCGGCAACCGCGATCACAAGCACAGGCGCATTCTTGGCCCAGGCCTGATTGAACTCGACCAGAGTGCCGAGCATTTTTTCGTGGTTCACGCCATCGCCTTTGCGCGAAACTAAAAATGCCCAGGGTTGCTCATTGCTGCTGGAAGGCGCCCATCGTGCTGCTTCGAACAGACTACGCAACGTTTCGTCAGAGATGGGCTTGTCCGAGAATGCTCTTGGACTCCAACGGGTTCGAATCAGATCGTGAATCGGATAGTCGGCGGGTGCGGCCTTTTGCATAATTTCCTCACTCTGTCTAAAAAGATTTGAGTGTGCAAGGGAGGCCATGGAACGGACCTCCCTTGGGAATCGGCTTCCAAGCGATGTGGAGCGCTTACTTCGCCGGGGGAGGAACAATCATCTCGACATCGAGATTGATGTTGACCTCATCGCTGACGACCACGCCGCCGCCGTCCAGGGCCTTGTTCCACTTCACGCCGAAATCCTGGCGGTTGATCTTTGTGGTTGCAGAGACGGCAGTACGCTGGAGGCCCCAGGGATCCTTGATCGGCGCTTTTGGAACAGTAGCGTCGAGAACGACCTGCTTGGTTACGCCGTGAATGGTGAGGTCGCCAGTAACTTTTAGTTTGTCGGGTCCAGCCTGCTCCACTTTGCTGGACTTAAAGGTGATGGTGGGATATTGGGCCACATTGAAAAAGTTCGGACTCTTGAGGTCCTTGTCTCGGTCCGGTTCGCGAGTATCCACGGTGGTGGCGTCAAGGGTGACATCCACAGAGGACTTGGTGATGTCCTTGTCGTCAAGAAGTACTGTGCCGTTCAAGCCGTGGAATTCGCCGCGCACGGTGGAAATCATCAAGTGCGTGACGGAAAAGCCGGCGGCCGAATGCCTTGGGTCAATCTGATACGTTACCGTCCTCGCCGCTGCGGGCAAGCACATGGCGGCTGCCAATACCCCCGAGACAATCAATCGAGAAAAATTCACTTTCATTTTGGTCCTCCTGACCTTTCATTGTTTGTTCCTATTTGGGTTTGAAATTGGTTCTTGGATGCGCGAAAAGACTAAGTCGATTCACGGTTGCCCAATTCCGCCAATAACCGTCCCAGCGCTTTCAGCCGCGATTGGCTAAGGTTCTGAAACTGCCGTTTGTGGAGATCGCGGACTGGAAGGTCCAGCTTTTTCAGCAAAGCCAGACCCTCCTCCGTGATGTGGGTCTTCACGACGCGACGGTCGTCCTTCTGTCGCTGCCGGGTGATCAAATTCCGCTTTTCCATGCGATCCAGAAGACGGGTCATGTCCGGATCGTGGGAGATCATGCGTTCCCCGATGCCGCTGCACGGCAAACCCGCTGGTTGCGCGCCGCGGAGAATCCGCAGCACATTGTACTGTGCGCCGGTGAGGCCGGCGGATTTGATCAACTGCTCGGAGTCCTGCGAAAGAGAATCCGCCGCCCTGAGGATAGCGACAAAGAACTGTTCCTCCGGAGCGACGGATTTGCACGAATCTTTGTTTCGAGAATCCATGAAACCATTATTATCGTTACAACAACTATTGTCAAGACAAAGTTTTTAGGGTCCGAGGTCAGGGCTTGGCGAGCGGCCGAAGATCAACTTCGCTGATGAAGCTTTGTGGTCCCTGCAAAACCACCATCGCGACGGCGTGTGCAACGTCGTCCGGCGTCAATACTTTCTGCGGATCCTTGAGGCCTCGGCCGGAAAATTCAGTCGCCACACTTCCAGGACAGATGACACTGACGCGAATCCCGTGGCCACGAAGATCCTCCGCCATGCAACCCGAAAGGCCCTGCACGCCCCACTTGGACGCGCAGTAGATTCCTCCGCCTGCGAAGGTGTTCTTGCCAGCTAGAGAGCTGATATTAATGATATCACCCGCGCCTGCACGAATCATGGACGGCAATACAGCTCGAGAAACGAGAAAAATACTCTTCAAGTTGGTGTTTAGCACGAGATCCCACTCTTCCTCGTTCTTTTCGTGGACCGGGCCAAAGCGGCCAATGCCGGCGTTATTGACTAAGAGGCGGATGGGGCCGAGTTTTTCCTGAGTAACTTGTACGAGAGCTTGGACCTCAGACGCTTTTGTTATGTCCGCCAGTTGCGAGCAAACAGGATGGCCCAGGAGTCGAATTTCATTTGTGGTATTTTCTAACGCGGCGGCGTCACGTCCACAGATAGCTACGCCGGCACCCAAAGAAGCAAGTTTTCGCGCGACAGCCTTGCCGATTCCGCGGCTGCTGCCGGTTACCAGTGCTACCGTACCTTCGAAGGGAGTTCCCGCGACTTCTAAGGTATTTGCTTTACTTATTCCAGTCATTGGTTTTCTTCCTCGCACAAGCTACGATTTTTATGCGAAACTCAACCCATTCTCAAGGATACCGCGCGCTTTGGGAAATCCCGGAGGTGCCCCATGGATTTCTTAGATGGCGCGAACCCGCAAGGATCCATGCAATTATTAACAAGAGTTTATTTTTGTGCCGCCCGTTGGACAGCTTGCGATTGGGTAGGCGCTGCACCTATAATTTCAGGGTTTCCGATACAGGTTGCAAGTTCGCAGGGTTCTTAAGGTATTCCGGTCAGCGGATTTGTTGGCGGGATGAACTAATTCCATTTCAGCGGTTGCAGCGAGGAGAAAAGGGAATGAATGGAACACGAAGAATGGCAAGCCTGGTGGCGCTTGCGGCGCTGAGCCTCGTATGTCCCGGCGCAGTCCCTGCAAGTGCACAGGAACCGGCCTCAGGCGCCGCTGGCGCGCCAGCAGCCGGTCAGCAGAAATACACGATGGCGGAATACAATTCTTACCAAGCCGCCGCTGCCGAGAAAGATCCTTCCGCGCAGATCAAATTGCTAGATGATTTCGTCTCCAAGTATCCGAACTCCGCGCTACTCAATTATATTTACCCTCTCTACTATCAGGCCTATGCTGCGCAGAAGAACTGGCCGAAGGTGATCGAATACGCCGACAAGGAAATCGCGCTCGGCAGCAAGCTCACGCCGAACGAGCGCTACCAGGCTTATTCCGCGCGCGCCTTCGCATACAACAATATTCAGAATCCGGATGCGGCGCAGGCGAAAGCCGCTTACCAGGCGGCGCTGGATGGCATCAAGTCCCTGGATGCGCTGCCGAAGCCGGACGGAATGGACGACGCGAAATTCACCGAGGAGAAAAAGAAGACCTCGCTCAGTTTGATGACTACTGCAGCCAATGCGGCGATGGTTGCCAAAGACTATCCTGCGGCGATTCAGGCGTACAAGACAGTATTGGTCACAAACCCGGATGATTTCATCACCAACTATTTTCTGGGGAGAGCGTATGCGGCAATGAACCAGCCGCTGGACGCGATGTGGTTTTTCGCGCGGGCGGCGAGTTCCAAGACCGCAAATGAAAAGCAGTCCAAGCAGGTAAAAGACTATTTGCGCAACACGGTGATCCCGAAATATCAGGGTGGCACGGTTTGCGATGCGCTAACCGACGCGGAATTCAACGAACTGCTGCAGTTGGCTTCCACTTCGGTGGACCGGCCGGCCAGCTATAAGATTCCGACCGCAGCGGAGTTGGATGCAGTACGGAAGGATATGACGATCGCTTCGGTGCTGACGGACCTGAAGGCCGGGGGCGATAAGGCCAAGCTGACCTGGGCCGCGGCATGCGGGCTGGAATTTCCAGAGGTGCCGACCAAGGCGCTGGAAGTGACGCCTGGTACGGACACGGTTGAAATCAAGGGCGCGTTCGTCACCAGCGAAGCGGAATTCGACGCGGCGACGACTGCAAACATGGATTTCAAAGTTGTGGGTCAGCCAGAAGCCGGGAAATTGGAGAAAGACGCGTTCGTTCACATCACCGGCACGTTGGTAAGCTACGATCCCGATCCAGCATTCATGCTGCACTGGGATAAAGCCAAAGTGAAGGCCGACGATCTGCCTAAGGAAAAGACGCCTGCGAAAAAGCCAGTGGCGAAGAAGCCTGCAGCGAAGAAACCATCGTAAGACAGAAGACAGCGAAAAATGAAACGGGGCCTCGAGAAATCGGGGCCTTTTTTTTGATGATCGCGGGGTGGCTGCTTGGGGACTCGACCTGCGCTACAGGACAAACCCGCGAAAAGGTGCGGTTAGCGGCTGCGGCGATGGTCCAGTTTGTATTCGGTCATCTTGCGGCTGAGGGTGTTGCGATGGATACCGAGGACTTCAGCGGCACGTGATTGATTGCCATTGGTGCGTTCCAGAACACGCTTGATAAAGCGTTTCTCAAACTCGCTGACGGCCTCGTCAAAGAGAATGCCCCGCTCGACCATTTGCACGATCAGACCTTCCAATTGATCTCTCACGTCGGCACTCTCCGCTGTTCGTATTTCGTGCTGGGGTCGGTAAGCTAATCCAACTCACGTCCAACCAGGATGCGGTAGGCTTCCCGGTATTTCGCGCGCGTCGCGTTGACGACGTCGGGAGGCAATTCGGGCCCAGGGGGGGTTTTGGGCCACTGGATGCGCTCGAGGTAGTCACGCACAAACTGTTTGTCGAAGGATGGCTGTGGGCCGCCAGGCCGGTATTCGGATGCAGGCCAGAAGCGCGAAGAGTCCGGAGTGAGTGCTTCATCGATCCAGACCAGCTGATCATTTACGAGTCCAAATTCAAATTTCGTGTCGGCAAGGAGAATGCCGCGAGGCTCTGCGTAGGCCGCGGCTCGCCGATAAATTTCGAGGGTGACACTGCGGACTCTTTCCGCGAGAGGATTGCCAATAAGCGCGACTACTTGATCGAAGGAGATATTTTCGTCGTGGCCGCTTACGGCTTTTGTGGCCGGCGTGAAAATGGCCTCGGGGAGTTTGTCGGATTCTCGCAACCCCGGAGGCAAGGGGATACCGCAGACTTTTCCCGTGCTCTGATATTCCTTCCAGCCGGAGCCAGAAAGATAGCCGCGAGCCACGCATTCAACGGGAAGAGGCTCGGTTTTCTTGACGATCATGGAGCGGCCGGCCAGATCCGCAGCATAGCGGTCGAACGGAGCGGGGAATTCCGTTGCGCTCAAGACATGGTTGGGGATGATATCGCGCAGCAGGTCGAACCAAAACAGCGAAAGCTGCGTGAGGATTCGCCCCTTATCCGGGATGGGTGTCGCCATGATGACATCGAATGCAGATAGGCGGTCGGTGGCGACGAGCAGCAGTCTGTCGGCAAGGTCGTAGATGTCCCGCACCTTGCCGCGAGCGGTCGGCGAAATGCCGGCGAAACTAGTTTCGCGAATGACTCTCATTACCGGAGTGGCGCTCACAACCATCTTTCCCCTGACAAAGTGCTCAGCATTCTATCCCACTGCTGGGCGATGTCAACGATGGCGGAGTGAAAGTTTTCGTTGTATGGGACTTTGTTTTGAGGAGAGGACTGCGGAGAAATAAAAACACGGCGGAAAGAAATCCGCCCCGGAAGGAATAGTTATATCCGTGGAACTACGCCGCGGTGGCGGCGCGGCGCTTTTGCGAAGGCGATTCATCGCCTTCCCATCGAACGCTGACGAGTTTGGAGACGCCGGGCTCCTGCATGGTGACCCCATAGAGAACACTGCCAGTTTCCATGGTTTTGCGGTTATGGGTAACGACGATGAATTGGGTTTGCTCGCTCATATCGCCGATCAGGCGGGTAAAGCGGCCGACGTTGGCTTCGTCGAGGGGCGCGTCGACTTCGTCGAGAATGCAGAACGGGCTTGGCTGGTAGCGGAAGATGGCGATTAACAGCGCGAGCGCGGTCATCGCCTTTTCACCGCCGGAGAGCAGCAGCACGTTTTGCAGGCGCTTGCCCGGAGGCGAAGCCACGATATCGATGCCGGCATCGCCAGAGCTGTCGAGTTCGGTCAAACGCATTTCCGCTGTGCCACCGCCAAAGATCGTGTGGAAGGCGGTGGTGAAGTTTGTGTTTATTGCGGTGAAAGCCTGCTCGAATTTTTCCTTGGTGATGAGGTCGAGTTCCTTGATGGCTTGTTGCGTGTCGGCGATGGACTGGAGAAGGTCGTCGCGCTCGCGAGTGAGAAAGCTGAAGCGCTGCTCGCACTCGTTGTATTCCTCGAGGGCCATCATGTTGACCGCGCCCATGTTCTCGACGCGTTCTTTCATTTCGCGATAGCTGGCTTCAGCGATGGCGAGTTCTTCGCCGGACATGAAGGCGGTTTCGGACGCGATGAGATCCTCAGGCTGGGCATTCAGCTCCGTGAGACACGTTTCGCGCAGATGTTGGCGATCCGAATCGTTGCGAGCCTTTTCGATTTCGAACTTGCTGCGCTCATCCCGCATTTCCAGGAGCATCTGGCGTGCCATCCGGAGATGATCTTCGGATTGAGTGGTGCGGGTACGGGTGGTCTCCCACTCCAGTTCGAGTTCTTTTTGGCGTTCGTCCAGGCGGATTTTTTCCGCGCGCAAGACGCTGAGCTGCAGGGTGGATTCTTCCGTTTGACGGGCGAGGGATGCGGTTTCTTCGTTGATGGAGGCTTCCTGCTGTTGCAGGGTGAGTTCGCGGCGTTCCAGTTCAGCGCGTTCGTCGGCAAGACGCTTCGCAGTGGCCTCGGCGGAGGCGAGACGCTCGTTCATGGCGGCGACATCGGCCTTGGCAGTTGAAAGTTCCTCTTGCTCGGTTTGAACAGCAGCGCGTAGCTGGGCTACCTCGGCTGTAAGTCTGGCGCTTTCCGCTTCCGCCTGGGCGCGGCTGGCGAAGGCCAGTTCATGCTGTAACTTGGCGCGCATGGCACGTTGCTGGATGGTTTCGATTTCCTTGCGGATGCGGGAGAGTTCGTTCTGGCAGAGGGTGAGATCGAGGCCCATCCGCGCGAGATCGCTTTGCGTGCGCTCATGCTGATGTTGCGCGGCGAAGAGGTGGCGTTCGGCTTCGCGCTGTTGGGTATTGAGGTGATCGCATTCCGCTTCGCAGGTTTGAAGCGCGGCGAGCACGGTATCGAGTTCGGCCTTTGCGATTCCGGCGCGATGCTCTAGCTGCATGGCTTCGACTTCGACGGTGCGGAGTTCTCGCTTCATGCCGAGGGGGCCGGCTTCGTCGGGGCGGCCGCCGGTGACCATGCGGCCCTGGTAGCAGGTACCTTCCGGGGTGACGAAGGCGTACTGCGGATATTCGCGGGCAAGTTTTTCGGCAGCGGGAGCGCTGTCTGTCAGGTAGCCGGAACGCAAGCGCGGGAGAAACTGCTTCGCCGCGGGGCCGAGCGGGTCGCGAAACTCGACGAGTTTGTCGAGGCGAGATATGACGCCATCCTCGGAACGGAAATGAATAATGGGCTCGTACTCTTCGAGTTTGAGATTACGCAGAGAATCGACGAAGAAGGTGGCACGGCCGCCGACTTCGTTGCGCAGGAGAGAGACGCCTGCGCGGGCGTGGTCATAGGTTTCGACGACGACGTATTCCAATTCTTCGCGCATGTACTGTTCGAACGCGGCTTCGTGCTGCTCCTGGACTTCGGCGTAATCTGCCAGGACGCCTACGGCCCGGAAATCGCCGCCTCCGTGACGTTCATTGGCTGCGAAAAGTTTTTGAACCGCTTCACCGGTGTAGGAGTGATCGTTGAGGATTTGCGTAAGCGTTGCGTAGCGGGCGCCCACGCCGGCGAGTGAATTGCGAAGGGCTTCCGCTTCACTGGAGATGGCCTCTCGCTTGTTTTTCAATTCCACCATGCGGACTTGAGATTCCTGGGCTTCCTGCTGCAAGGCCGCAACTTGATTCGCGGCGTTCTGCCATTCCTGCGCGGCGGTTTCGGCGGCGTCGCGGATGCGAATGGAGGCTTCGAGCACTTCGGTCTCGCGCGTTTCTTGTTTCTGGAGTGCGTCGCTCTGATGAACCAGGGCTTCTTCCGTCTGCTTCTGCTCGCCGTGAAGGCGAAACAAGCTTTCACTGGCATCCGAAGCGGCGCTCCGCAGGGTATCCATTCGCAATTCCGAATCTGTGATTTGAACGGTCCGGAATGCGGCTCGCGCGATCATATCTTCAAGACGCGACTGGGCGGATGCGTTTTCGGTGCGCACGGAATCCACAGTCTGCTGCTGAGTGTCGTTGCGAAACTCCCATTCCAACCCCTGGGCATTCAAAGTGGTGCGCTCGGCGGAGAGTTGTTCGTTGCGGCCGGAGAGTTCCGCGATGCGCGTTTGATTGAAAGCGATGCGATTTTCGCTGCGATCCACTTCGAGCGCGGTGTGATTCAGAACGTTCTGATTCTGGCGGATTTCGGCGTCGAGCGTGTAGACGCGCTGGCTCAAGCGATCCTGCTCGGCTTCCTGTTCGTGAATGGCATGAGCATGCTGGCCTTCCGCGGCCGTTAGTTCGCTTAGGCGCGCGCCAACGCGTTCAGCTTCGGCGTCCAGTTCGCGGGCTTTCCCGGCAAGCATCTGGCGAACGATGCCGCGCATCTGTTCGCGGATTTCCGAATAGCGGCGGGCTTTGGCAGCCTGGCGTTTCAGTGTGCCGAGCTGCTTTTCGACTTCAACAACGATGTCGTTCACTCGGGAAAGATTGAGCTTGGAAGATTCCAGCTTAGCTTCGCTGAGGCGCTTTTTGGTTTTGAATTTGGTGATGCCCGCGGCTTCTTCAATAATGGCTCGGCGTTCCATGGGTTTGGTGGCAAGAATTTGGCCGATGCGGCCTTGTTCGATGATGGCGTAAGAGTCCGGCCCGAGGCCAACACCCATGAAGAGTTCCTGGATATCGCGGAGGCGACCGGTGCGGCCGTTGATCAGATATTCGCTCTGGCCACTGCGGTACAAGCGGCGGGAAATGACGACTTCGCCGGGCTTGGTGGCCAGCGCAGGCCTATCGCTTTTCTTTTTGCGCTTTCCTTTGATGAAGGCGGATTCGGTTTCCTCGTATGCCGCGGCAAGGGCAATCTCCGATGAAGTTTCTGCGCTTGGCGTTGATTCCTGGGGCACGGCAGCCGGATCGACTGTCAGATGATGATCCGGGGGCGAAGCCAGATCGACGATGACATCCGCGTTTTCGTCTTTGGGCTCGGGCCCAGAGCTCTCCAGGACGAAGCGAGCGGCTTCGGCGAGTTCGGGGTCTTCCATAGTGATGGTGACCTCGGCAAGGCCCATCGGGGGACGTTTTACGGTGCCGTTGAAGATGCAGTCGGCCATGCGTTCCGCGCGGAGGGACTTGTGGCTCTGTTCGCCGAGCACCCAACTGATGGCGTCCACGACGTTGGATTTGCCGCAGCCGTTCGGACCGACGATGCAGGTGGTACCGGTGCCGCTGAAGGTGACCACGGTCCGTTCGCAGAAGGACTTGAAGCCTACAATTTCGACTTTACGGAGCTTAAGCAAGGTGTCCCCTTTTGTCGTCAACATCGACTTCGCGATGAGTGTGCGCGCACGCTTGTGCGCCAGCAATTAAGAAACAGGCCGAGGTAAGAGGCGAAGAGAGACGACTTTTCTTTCCTCGAGGGAAGGATTCTTCTCGCAACGCTTCTGTCCGTAACAGACAGAAGGCACACACGTTTGGCAGGTTCTCGATCAGAGGCCCAGCCGCCTGGCGCTAAGATGGCGGTACGGAAAAAAAGCGTAGCATGGCAGTGGATGGGTGTAAAGAGCTACTCAAGATGTAGGGGTTGGTTTCTACACACCACAAGTTGGCCTTTTCGATCCCAAGGCGAAGCCTACCTCGCTAGACAGTTTGGCGCACAGTGGCCGTATTTTTCGTCCTAACGTTGGCGCGAAGGGGCAATTCTACCTTGCTCTCAGGGGCTTGGCTTAGGATGGCTTCCTTGTTGCTCTGAATCAATCGGTCGAGAATACGGCTGCTTTTCGCTACGCCACGGCTATCGCGCGTGGTGGAGCAAATTTCATTATTGCTGGAATGAGTTGCTCGGATAGCTTCATTTTGTCTAGCAATTCAACCGCGCCGAAGCTCTCTGCCAAATCCTTCGTCTCTTCATCCTTCCAGGCAGAAATGGCCAGCACGCGGGAGCCACGATTTAGTTGAGACTTAACATCCCTGCCCGTGATTTTGTCATCATCGGGCATGCGTAAATCCATAACGATGACGTGGGGTTTCAAATCATTTGACATCTGAATTGTTTGGGCGAAATTGCAGGCTTCGCCCACAAGTTCTATACCGGAATGGCCGTCCAGAAGGAATCGACGAATCGCTCCCCGAGAAAGTTCGGAATCATCGGCCAGGAGTACCTTAACGGGCGCGACGGTTGCTTCCGCTGATCTCTGCAATGTTTCCGCTCGGTTTTGTTCTTTAAGAAGGTTTTTGATTGCTTCCAACGGGACTTGCTCGAAATGCCTTACTCGATTCATAGAACCCCCAACACCAGGAAAGTAACAGGGCAGAATTCGTACGGGTCATATCTTTTAAAACACTATTTGTGGGTTTAGCCGGTATTAGAGGCCTCTTTAGCGAAGATAGAGCGGCAGTCATTCCGCGTTAATTCGCAGTTCCTTTTAACGCTCCCTAACTTTTACTTGCAGGACTCGCTACGATGTGTTACGATAACGTCTCGTTTAGTTAGCACATCATTTTGTCGGAGGAGAATATGGCGAGCCGTCAAACCCCAAACCCGCCGATGCATTTCAAATCCATGATTCAGGCTGATGTCCCGCAGGGCCGAAACGGGAAGCACAAACAAATAGTAACGATAATCCTAAAGGATTTGGATGGCTTGAAAGCTGACGCAGCTCTGAAGATTCCATTGGCTGAGTTGACGGAATCCAAAGAAAAGGTCCGGTCTGCCCTGAATCGCGCAACGCAGAAAGCAGGACGCAAGGTTGCGACCGCGAGTGACGCCAATTTTCTGTATGTGTGGAACGTCAGCGAGTAAACGAACCAGCTCTCTAGGGAGCGGTCAGGGATGCCGGACTGACTTAATCATTCATTAGCGCGTGTGCTTTTTCGACGAGCGTATCCAAAGGCTCGGTTTTCGATACGACCAGGTCTACCCCTGCCTTCAAAGCATTCTCTTTGAGAAGGCTGTCCGTATAGAGAGAAAAAAGAAAAATCGAAGATTTGGGGCACAACTCTCGCAACCGGGGTGCGGCTTCTAGACCATTCATAACAGGCATCGACAGGTCCAAGATGATTAGGTCAGGTCTGACTCGTTTGGCTACCTGTATACCTTGTCTTCCGTTTTCCGCTTCCGCGCAGGTCTCGAAACCATCGGATAGAAAAGCGATCACTAGAATCTTCCGTATGACGTCATTATCATCCACGATTAAGACCGTCTTGCCAGCGAATCGCTTCCGAGGATGGTTTTTAATTGCCACTGAGCCTACCTTCTGAGTCTGGAGAGATCCTTAGGCCACTAGTGCACGATCCTGAATATCACAGAAGCGCGGGTCCGCAATCAGGCTAAAGGTGTAGGTATCTTGTACGCGACGACGCGGAGCCTACGGTAGTCCATGACCCATCTGTCCTGGTGAAATAGCGTCGGACGGGCTTGATTCTCTATTTCGTCTCGCAAGACTGCCTTCCGGTGGTCAGAAAGATTTTGCACGAAATCGGTGCCGAACATGTTGAACCAATTGCGAAGACCGCGCTCGCCATCTTCGAGAGGTGTGGGGCGATCGAACAGGATCGCGTAAGCGACCTCGAAGCCGTGCTTTTCGAGGAGGCTGGCGTATTCGGGGAGGCTTGGGTAATACCACGGATTGGGGGGCGGGCCGGGGAATTGCAAGTTCATCCACGCACTTCGAACAGCTTCGAGAAAAGAGGCGGTATTACCTTTGCCGCCGAATTCGGCGACGAAACGGCCGCGCGGACGCAGCGCTTGCGCGATTCCTGCGATTACACGCTCGGGCTTTTTGATCCAGTGAAGGGTGGCGTTGGAAAAGACCGCATCAAACATTTCGGTCACGGTGATTTCTGTCGCGTCCATGACTTCGAAGCGCAGGCCTGGATATTTTTCTTTGGCCTGGCTGATCATCTCCGCCGAGCGATCAATCCCAAGAACCTTTGCGCCTGTCTCGGCAATCTGCGCGGTCAAGTGGCCGGTGCCACAGCCAACATCGAGAATCCGCTCGCCGGATTGAGCCGCTAATAATTCCAGGACGCCGGCGGCCATTTTCCAGACGAAAGAGTGTTTGTCGTCGTAGAGTCCCGCGTTCCATCTCGCTTGCTGGGTCAACTCAGAGTCCCCCCATTTCCAGAACGGCGCCGCCTTGCACTTCCAATCGTTGCTTGTCCGATAACTTTAAGAGGGCATTGGCCAGGCTGGCGTTGGAAACCGCGAAAGTGCCGGAGCCGTCGGTCTTGAAGTAGGAGAGGCGATGGGGTTCCCGGCTTGTGACTTCGATGGCAAGTTCGATCGGAGAGCTATCTTTGCCAACGGCAGCAAAGGTCCACTTCAGCAAATTGTCCTGGCAGTGGATCTCGCGCTCGATCAATTTTTGGAAGCGCGTCCGTCTTCCTTTGTGCCACAGGACGACACTCCGAAATATGAGACCGAGCGGCAGATCGTAGACCAATGCTTCGAGGGTGGTCGCAGTGCCTGCCTGCGGAAAGTAGGCGTGCATCCAGCGCCAATACGAGCGGTGACGATAGCCGCAATTATGACCTTGGACGCCGAAGCCCAGGGGCTCCTCGGAGAATTGTTTCCCATCGAACTCGATTTCACCGCGGAAGGTAGCGTCGGAATGCGGAGAGCGCGAAAAGCCGATCCAGCCTTTGTCGCTCAGCACGGTGCCGAAATTGGAATGAACCGCGAGCTTCCACGAAATCGAATGACCGTCCACGATGATGTTGCCCCAGCAAGATTCCTGCTCGATGCCGCTGTTGGCAATGTGGCAGCTAAAGGGAAGTTGTTTGCGCGGGCTCCAGCGCAAACTTTCGATGGGAAAACCCTGAATGAAGCTTTGGGGCGGGCCGTCTTTCGGGAACCAGGTGGCCCAAACTTGCGCGGGCATTTCGACGGGTGCGAGGCCGAAGCGCGGAATGCCCGGATTCAGGACCAGATAGCGAAACCACCAAGCGCCGCTGCCGTCGGACAGGCCACAGCGCAAAAACCAGACTTCATAGCGCCGCTTCATCGCAAGAGAGGAATACACCGCGTTCAATTGGCTCTGATCCAAGAAGAATCCTTGCGTTTCGGTGACCAATGGCTCGGCACGATTCTACCCGAGGAACGGCGCAGATATGGCAACGATCAGGAGCCTCGGGCTGTGCCTGGCGCGGGGTGCTGGATTGGACAAATAGAGCTTGTCAGGGACCCCGACGCAGGGGATAGAATACGAGCTAGGAAGAGTGGTTACTGCCAGTTCCCCTAACGCAGCTGATTATGCAAAACACGCGGCCAAGCCGGCGGGCTCCTTCATGGCCAGTACTGCTGTGTTCGTTCGTACTGTTGTGTGCGGCTAGCCTGATCGCACCGGCGATTTCGCGCGCGCAAGATGCTGCGGAAGCGGCTCGCCAAGAGAAGACTCGTAAGGGGACGCAAGCGAAAAAATCCCGCCACGTTTATACCAACGAAGATTTACGGAAGAAGGAAATTCTCGATCCGGATGATCGCGCGCAAGTAGAGGCGCGGAAGAAGGAAACCGCACCGGCTCCGAATACCAATTCAGCGCCGCAGGTCGACTCTGAAAATGGCCAAGCGACCGAATCGCTGGGCGAAGTGGCCCGCCGCTATCGGGCCGCCAAGGAAGCGCGGCAAGCGGAAGAGGCGTTGCAGAAGCAAACGCCTTCCCAGTTCCCGATGGACATTGCCCAGCCCGCGCTGGCTCATCCAGTCCAGCCGGAAGGAGCCGGGAAAAAATCGTCGGTTGGAGCTCCGAAATTCGACATGCCGCGGCTGGGGAAGACTCGCGATCCATTTTCGCGTTCCGTAGTGCCTCCGCGCAAGCCGAACGCGCCGCTGGCTCCGAGTTTTGCAATCGTTCCGAGAGCGATTCCGGTTCTGCCGACGGCCCCAAAAACACCTGCGGTCCGTGTTGTGCCGAGCACTGCTAATGTACGGGGAACGGTTACGGTAAAGACGGGCGATTCGCTCTGGAAGATTTCGAAGCACTGTCTGGGTAATGGGTCACGGTGGCACGAATTGCTTTCGGCCAACCCGAATTTGACCGTTCCGACTCGTGTGCTGCCAGGGACGGTTTTGAGAATTCCGATCACAACCAGCGAGACTGTGACACAAGAGAATTCTACTTCCCGGATGAAGATTCAGAAGGGTGATTCGCTTTGGAAGATCGCCCTGAATCAATACGGAAGTGGCGCATCCTGGACTTGTCTGGCCCAGGCCAACCCGAGCTTGCGCGATCCTAACGAGATTTTTGCCGGCCACACCTTACTTGTGCCGGCCGCCTGCTCATTGCGCCGCTAGCACTTCCTACAGTCTTCCCGCGTTGCGGCACCTGTAACCCCTCGGCTACAATCGAGCGTTTAGTTCGCACCCGAAAGGCGAATCAGCCGAGCGATGCACGAAATCCAGCTTCACAACACCCTTTCCGGAAAAGTAGAAGCGTTTCAACCGCTCAAGCCTGGGCAAGTCGGCATGTATACGTGCGGCCCGACGGTCTACGATTACGCGCACATCGGCAATTACCGCACGTTTGTTTTTCAGGATGTTCTGCGGCGTTTTCTGAAGTTGCGCAGGTTCAAGCTGAACCACGTCATGAATTTGACGGATGTGGATGACCGCATCATCGCGAACGCAGCGAAAGCCGGAATTGGCATTCGCGAATACGCGCAGAAATTTGTGCAAGCATTTTTCGACGATTGCAAGACGCTGAGCATTGAGGCACCGGAACATTGGATTCGCGCGACGGATCATATCGATGACATGGTCGAGTTGATTGAAAAGTTGCAGAAGGAAACGTACACGTATCCGAGCGAAGGCTCGATCTATTACCGCATCGCGAAGTTCAAGGACTACGGAAAACTTTCAAAGATTGACCTGACTGGAATTCAAGCCGGCGCGCGCGTGGATAACGACCGCTACGAAAAAGAAAGCGCGCGCGATTTTGCATTATGGAAGGCGCCGAAACCAGGCGAACATTTCTGGGAGACGCCGATCGGAGTGGGGCGGCCGGGCTGGCACATCGAATGTTCGGCGATGGCAATGAAATATCTGGGTGCGACGCTGGACATACATACGGGGGGGATCGACCTGGCTTTTCCGCATCATGAAAATGAAATCGCGCAAAGCGAGGCGGCGACCGGCAAAAAGTTCGTGCGGTACTGGCTGCACGCGGAGCACTTGCTGGTGGAAGGGGAGAAGATGTCGAAGTCGCTCGGCAATTTCTTTACGCTTCGCGACCTGTTTAAGAAAGGTTACAAACCGTCGGCGCTACGCTTTGCGCTGGCGAGCGTGCCGTACCGGCGGCAACTGAATTTTACGTTTGATGGATTGCAGCAGGCGACTAGTTCCGTAGAGCGCTTGAGGAATTTCGCGCTGCGACTGAAAAATGAAAAATTTCCGGAAGGGAATCAGGCTGCGGCAAACGAACGGCTTCGGAGGGCGACGGACGATTTTGATGCCGGGCTTTCGGACGATTTGAACACTGCACAGGCGCTGGCCGCGATTTTCGATTACGTGCGCGAGACCAACATCAGCATGGATAAGGGAGAATTTGGGCAGGGAAATCTGCAGGCTGCGCAGGAATTTCTCGCGACGTTCGACAAGGTGTTTGCGGTGCTGGAAGACAACGACGGCGCGAAACTGGCGGCCCTTGGGTTTGAGCAGGAACAGTCCGGGTTGAGTGACGCGGACATCGAGAAAAAGGTCGCCGAGCGACAAGCCGCACGCCAGCGGAAGGACTTTGCGGCCTCCGATCGCATCCGCAAAGAACTTGCGGATCATGGTATACTGATTGAAGACACGAAAGACGCTAGTGTCCGCTGGAAACGCAAATGACGACGCACTTTCAATTTCTAAAGCACGACCAGGTCGCCGTCGGCCCACGCGTTCCGCGGAAGTTTCACCCCGCCACAGTTCGACCGCGTCTCTATAGCGTCGATTAAGCCCTCGTTGTATCGCAGGCCGAAGGAAATTCTCAAAGATTAACGCGCCTGCACTGTCTGCCTCTCTCTCGCGACACTAACCTGCTAACCCGATTCTTGGAGGAATCATGACCACCGCGACCGAAACGAAAACGAAATTGCCCCGTATCCACACTATGCTGCCCGGACCCAAGGGGCAGGAAGTGATCGCCTACGACGCGAAGTACATGTCGCCGTCACTGTCGCGCGACTACCCGATGGTCGCGGAGCGCGGTTATGGCGCGATCGTGGAGGATCCGGATGGAAACTGTTTCCTGGATTTTGCCGCTGGGATCGCTGTCTGCTCGACCGGCCATTGCCATCCGAAGGTCGTCCAGGCCATACAAAAGCAGGCCGAGGATCTGATCCACATTGCCGGCACGGATTTTTATCACCGCCACATGCCGCAGCTTGCCGAGAGACTGGCGGCGACGATGCCGTCCTCACACAACTGGAAGGTATTTTTCGGGAACTCCGGTACGGAAGCGGTGGAAGGCGCCATCAAGCTAGCGCGGTATGCCACGAAGCGCGACAAGTTGATCGCGTTCTATGGCTGCTTCCATGGACGGACGCTGGGCTCACTTTCTTTGACTGCCTCCAAAAGCACGCAGCGCAAGAATTTCGGGACGCTGCTGGGTGGGGTCGAGCACATTCCGTATCCCTACGCGTACCGTTGCGCGCTGGGGCACACCAACGAAACTTGCGGCGGAGAAATTATCGAGCTCCTGGAACAGCAGATTTTCAAGCGCCTGTTTGCCCCGGAAGAAGTTGCCGCGATCATCGTGGAACCGATTCAAGGTGAAGGCGGTTTTGTTCCCGCGCCGTTGTTTTTCCTGCAGGAACTGCAGCGCTTGTGCAACAAGCACGGGATCATGCTGATCCTGGATGAGGTGCAATCCGGGATGGGACGCACTGGCAAATTGTGGGCTTACGATCATGCGGGGATTACCCCGGATATCGTGCTTACCGCGAAGGGTATCGCCAGCGGCATGCCGATCAGCGCGTTTATCGCGAAAGAAAGCGTCATGCAGTGGAAGTCCGGTTCACACGGCACGACCTACGGAGGAAATCCCGTGTGTGTTGCGGCGGCGTTGGCGACGCTGAACCTGATCCAGGGGGGGCTGATGGCGAACGCCGAAAAAATGGGGAACTATATCTTCTCCAAGATTGGCGATTGGCCGAAAAGGTTCCGGATCGTTGGAGACGTACGAGGCAAGGGATTGATGATTGGGGTGGAAATCGTCCGCGACCAGCGGACGAAAGAAAAGGCCGTCGATCTGCGCGACCGGGTGGTGGAGAACGCATTCCGCCGCGGTTTGCTGACTCTTGGCTCGGGAGAGAATTCCATTCGTATGTCGCCGCCATTGTTGATCGACGAAGAGCAGGCGGATTGCGCGATTGGGATCATGGAAGAGTCGATCCGGGAGGCGGAGAAGAGTCTGTAGCCCCAACCACAAAGTATTCCAAGCGACCCCGCGGAGGGCGAAGAAGAATTGCCTGCCGTGGGGTTTTCTTTTCTAGTGTAGATAATTTATTGTTTGCGTAACAGGTATGTCACTGCACAGAAAGCACAAAGTTCTGATTCGAACGGCTCATTACTTCCTCCACGAACGGCACATTGGCGACTTTCCACTGCGTTTCGATGTAGTCGTGATAGACAGCTCCGCCGGCCGGCTGCCGATGGTGCGCCTGGACCAGGATGCCCTCAGCCTTCGGAGTTAATCCTCCAAACCGCACTTCGATTTTTATCAAGACGCGGTACAATACGTGGTTTGTAGGACTGGCTTCTACGGTGTAGGGTAGAGAACGATGCTTGGAGGGTGAGTCTTGCCGGAGCTGCGTAAGGATCCCATCACTGGCCGTTGGGTAATTATCTCGACGGATCGCGGAAAGCGGCCAATGGATTTTCTGCGGGACAGTGTGTTTCCAAAACCGCCGGTAAATTGCCCCTTTTGCCCGGGCAATGAATCCAAAACTCCGCCAGAAATTTTGGTTTACGGAAGGAACGGCAGCGGCGCGAACACCGCGGGATGGAACATTCGCGTGGTACCGAATCGCTTTCCGGCGCTGGGGATTGAGGGGGAAATCGATCGCGAAGGCGAAGGGTTATTCGACAAGATGAACGGGATTGGCGCTCATGAGGTGGTTATCGAGACGCCGCAGCACCAGACGACCTTGGCGCAGCTTCCGCAAAAGTCCGTGGAGGATGTGCTGTGGGCCTACCGAGATCGCATGCTGGATCTGAAGAACGATAAAAGATTTCGCTACGTGCTGATCTTCAAGAATCACGGCGAAGCTGCTGGGGCTTCTGTGGAGCATCCGCATTCGCAGCTGATTGCCCTGCCGATTGTCCCGCGCCGTGTGCGCGAAGAAGTGGACAATTGCTGGCACTACTACGATGAGAAGGAACGCTGCATTTTTTGCGACATCATCCGTCAAGAGCGGGACACGGGGGAGAGGGTGGTCGGCGAGAACGATCTTTTCATTACGTTGGCTCCTTATGCGCCGCGCTTTCCGTTCGAAATGTGGCTGTTGCCGAAGACCCACAGCTCCGCGTATGAGAACAATCAGAGTTCCATATACGCGGCTTTGGCAAACATGCTGAAGGACACGTTGATGCGAATGGATGCGGTGCTGGATCGCCCGGCATACAATTTCATGATTCACACCTCGCCGATTGGAGAGGAAATTAATGATCACTACCACTGGCACATTGAGATCATTCCGAAGCTGACGAAAGTGGCAGGCTTCGAATGGGGGACCGGTTTTTATATCAACCCAACACCCCCCGAAGAATCGGCACGCTTCCTGCGCGAGGCGCAGATCGAGGAACCCGCAAGGAAGTAGGTGCTTCGCAGGTTTCGAGCAGCATCCTGCAATCGAAGTTGTGCAAACGAAGTTGCGCCGAATAATTGATCGAATTCGTCACGATTCGGGGACAGTGTGCCGCTGACAGGGCGCGAGAGTTCGGTATAATGAAAGATTGAGGCGCGGTACCCAAGTGGTAAGGGAGAGGTCTGCAAAACCTTTATGCGTGGGTTCGATTCCCACCCGCGCCTCCAACAATTTGGTAGTGTTTTCATTCAGTTGACCGGTCCTTTCGCCAAGTGTACCTGATTTGTACCGATAATTTTGGAATCCAGAACAGGATCGAGCTTCCACGCGCTCGCCACGTCGGCCTCGAGCTGCTCCTGGCGTAATCTCACCCACGGGTTGTAATGCCGTTCTGTGACGCGCACGCTTTGATGGCCCAGGAGAATCGCCACCCTCTCGATCGGCACGCCTGCAAGCAGGAGCTCCACCGCGAACGTATCGCGGAAGCGATGCGAGATCGCGTTGCCCTGGCCCTTTAAAACTTCCGCTGAGTCAAAGAGTATCTTGAGGCGCTTCTCCCATAGACTGGCGATACTCTCGCGCTTGCAACGACCGCTCCAAAAATAATTCTTCGTAGTGACGCGCGGCGCGGCCTCAAGAGCTTGCAGGACCGAATCGGGCAGGACGGTGTAGACAGGGGTGCCCGTCTTCTGCGTGTAAAGAAAGAGTTTCTTGCCATCGAGTCGGTCAGTGCTCATCGTCACGGCATCGGAAACGCGCATTCCCGAATAGCGCATGAGCAGGACAAGAGGCTTAAGGCGGTGCGCGTTGCACTTCGCGATCGTACCCTCGGCTTTGAGTTGCAAGGTGTCGGAGGTCGTGAGGAGCTTCACAAACTCGGCGCGCGTCAATGGCATCGTCGGACGAATCGAAACTTTCGGCAACTTGATTCGCGTCGCCGGGTTGCTCTCTACCCATTGCCGGTCATGCGCGAACCGGAAGAAGGCGCGCAGCCGCTCGAGCTTCTTTCCCGCCGTCCGAGGTCCGTCTTTCCATGTCGCGCGGAATTTGCTCCGCGTATCGAGATCGAATTGCGCGAGCATCGTCAGACCCCGCTCCGTGCCGTAGGCTTTCATCTGGCGCTGCAGCAGCTTGTATTTCCGAATCGTTTGATTCGAAAGCTTGCGGGCTTCGAGGTCGGCCAGCATGCTCGTCCAGGCGTCAGCCAGAGTGACAGGAGCGCCGGGCTCGACAACCTGCTCTTTCGATTCCCACTCGTGGAGCTTCTCGTTTGCCTTTTTCGAATCGCGCGTGTCGAGCGACATTCTGACTTCGCGTCCACCGAGAACGCCGTCCACCCAGAATTTGCAATTGCATTTTCGCTGCATCTCTCTTCGGGCCTTGTCGAAGTTGGGGCAGGTTCGTTTGTGTCTGCGGTAGAGAGTGAGTGTCATGGACGGATTCTACTCCCCATTGCAAGCGTGCAGTTGCTGAAACGCGAATACACGCGCTCAGCGACGGATTCGGGAATGCGAAGCGTGCGAAACCGGCGCGATGACGATCGTACCGGATTCTCGAACACCAAAACTCCCGACTCGCTCTCAAACATCCTGCACACTGTATCTGCGCTCAGGTTCCACAATTCGCAACGTGGATGTCGAGAAGATCGCCGCCCTTCGCAACGCCGGGCGCTCCTGGAGCGAGATCACCCGCGAGACGGGACTTACCAAGGGGACAGCCCAGAGAGCCTTTTATAGCTTGCCCAAAAAGGGTTGCGACATCGTTCCTGCGAGCCGCTGAGCGGCCACGATTGGAAGCACTCCAGAACAAGCAGAAATGCGCCGAGAGTTTGAACTGGTGCACATCCGGAGGCACTTAGGCTGTGCTATTCGCTGCGGTGTTGCTATTATGCAGACTGTGGCTGTGGCTGAGCATATCGGGCTGGGCGAACTGAAGGCAAGAGCGAAGCTGGACGGCTACACGAAGATAAAATGTCTGGTGGAGGACGCTCCCGCCGTGTCGTTGGAACGCTGGAAGGGTGTCACATCGGACGTGGGCAGCGGATACTTCCATGTCGGTGTTTCATACGGATTAAGCAACGACACCGTGGTTGCTCACAAGCGGGGCGAGCCGGACATCTACTACCTCTTGTCCTAAAACGGTGGGCAGAGTATCGTCAGCGTGCGTTTCCGTACGGAGGCATGTCCCGAGAAAGCAGGCGGTTTCTTTCCGGGTTTCTTGGGTGATCTTTTCTGGCTCGCCTGGGATTTCAACTCCTTCTTCATCTGGCTCAAGGGAATCGTTTTAAAGTGTGTTTTTCGCTTCACTCATCCCTCGATGCACGAACCATATCAGGCCATCAGCGCTACGGGGTGCATCGTTAAGAAATTCTTTCAGCGTTTAACGTTAGGTGAGCGAACGCAACGATTGCGTCCGTTAAGGATAGGTTTGCGCGGAGCCTTAATAGAAAAGTTTAACGGAGGGCTTACCCGAAGACATCGCCGCGCATGGATCCCAGCAGATTCAGACTCTTTTATTGGCTTGTCCTTGAAAACCCTAATGGACCCCGGCTGAAGAACCAAGCAAAAGCCTTAGGTTAGATTTGTCTTCGTTGACGGGATAGGAGATAGAGCGTTCAAAAGTGCCCCCTTGCGTGCCTAAAGGGTGCTGGATGCGCAAACTGGTGTGTAAGTGGCTATAATTGTCGCCAATGGCGACCATTGCGGTTGAAAAAGAAACGAAGAAGCGTGAGCGCGGAAGGAGGGATAAGTAAATGGAAAAAGAAAATATGGAACACGAACTGGTTTCAAATTGTCTGGATTACCTGCTGACCTTGAAAGTGGAGCGCAAGAACTACATCGAAATTCTCAACACCATCGAGCGGCGATTTGCCGAGTTGGGGAAGACAAATCCTAATCCCTCTCTTTTCCTGATGTTTACGTCGGGGAAAAAATGCGACCTTGTGACTGGCGGTCAAGACGTGCCGGAGATCAGTGATCTGTATCGCATGACACTGGACCGAAAAGGGTACAAGCGAGACGAAATGTGGGGTGACTTGGATGCGCTCTGGCGCTTAAGAATCACTACGATTACTGAGGTCGGTAGCTAAGGCCAAAGCGGCATATCAGGAGTCACACCTCGACTCCACACCCGTCCCGTGTTGCCGTTTATGCGAAAAAGGGCGGGTAATGTCCGAAATTGAACAGACTCGCGACTGGCTACAGTCGCATTCTGTCCGAATGAAGAAGAACGAACTCACATCCAAACAGGTAGCCTCCGTCCCTTGTCCTACATGTGGTGTCGCTGTCGGAGGACCCTGTGTGCTGAATACCGGTATGCTGCGTTCAAGACCGCACGTAGACCGAAAACTTGCCGCTATTGAGATCATCGAGAAGAAGTAGCTGGTAAGGGACGATTGCACGGGTGAACGAATGCCTAGCTGGGTTTTGAACTGCATTAATTGCAAGCACGCAAGGCAACCTACCAACGTCACGAGCTGACGTGTCGCGAAGCTGACCGCAGCCGGGTACGCTGCGTTATTTGCTGCCATGTTGCTATCATCCAGCGAAGCCTCAAGTCGTGTCGCGTTCATATCACCGAGATAGTAACGTTCTCCCATTCTATCTTTCTGCCTGTGTCCGCCAGCGTACTGTTCTCGTCAAACGAAAAGAGTACATTGCCGCTGGTGGTGAACTATGAGTGACGAATACCGAATCCAATCCGAAGGCTTCCAGTTCAAAATTATTGATGACGAAGGGGAGACGGTCGCCATCTACAAGACCGCCCAGAAGGCGAAACACGAAGTCGATGTCTTCCGCAGGAATGACGTGTTGTGGCGAACAGCCAGAGAGTTGGTGGAAACGGCTGTCACGGCTCTAATGACGATGGAAAGAGTTGACAGCCGCACGGCGCACTATTGGATTAGAGAGGCTGCGGATTAGAGTAGTCAAAAAGAAAGGCACCCGGCCAGACGATCTAGCTTGCCTCGAGTGGCACTACTTCTTTGAAAGCTCGGCGTTGAAATGACTTTCAACATCTTCATGAGTCAGTGGATTTCTTGCTTTGGCTAGTACGACTGAATAGACGACCTTATTCCCTGCAATCTGCGCGGTGATGAATGCCGCGTCTTCCGGCAGTTCTTGGTAGATGAATTTTACCCTCCTACCGTCTTCAAGAGTTTTGATCCACTCTTCGTCTGGCATATTGGTAGCTCCCTGGGCGAGGTCGTTGTGCGGGAATTATACGTCGTTCGGTAGAGAAATTGCGGATCGGAGGCGTGGCCATAAACATACTCAGCGTAAGCAACAGCTAAGGAGGCTTCTCGATGCGGACATTTGGGGGCCGCCTCATGATCGCGGCACGTAAACGGATCGATAAAGGCCGACCGGGATGGCCGTGGCGACCTGCCGGTTCACGACCCAGAAAGACAAGCACTTGACCGAACCTTGCAGTCAAACTCAAGCCGGCGTATGCTTCTCACATCTTTGCTCCTCGCAGGACCTTCCCAGCTTATCCCGAGGTGTACCAGAAGGAGGTTCCCAACATGCCCATCATTAAGGAGTTCACAATCCGCTTAGAAGACCGTCCCGGAACGCTTGGCAAGCTCTGCCAAACTCTCGCCGAGCAAGACGTCAACATTCTCGCGTATCAACAATTCCCTCACGAGAAGGGCAATGGCTCCGTCCGTCTCGTGGTGGACAATCCGGACAAAACCAGGGCGACTCTGGATCGCCAGCGCGGTGATTACAGCGAGACCGAAGTCGCGAAGGTGATGCTAGCCAATCGCCCTGGGGAGCTCGCTCGTGTCGCTTCGCGGCTCGGCGATCAGGGAATCAACATCAACTACGGCTACTCTGGAGCTGAGCCGGGCGCCAACGCATCTTTCCTGATCCTCGGGGTCGCGGACGCGGGCAAAGCGTTAAAACTCCTCGAACAGGCGGCCGCTGCGAGCACGACGACCTGACTTGACTCTCATTGAGGTTCAACCGAACCAACATTCTCACCATGGGCACCCTAGCGATTCAGTCGTGCGTGTCCCTTGAAAAGGAATCGTTAACGACTCCGTCTTCTGGGGTGCCCAACTCATCGAACTCGATTTCGCCGTTCACGGCGCAGCCCGGATTTCAGGCAGAATGGCGTGGGATCAGTAGCAGTGCAGATGCCGGGAAGTGTTTCCGAAGGTCCGATGTGACAGCCAAACTGACAGCCAAGCAAATAGCAGAGTGGATGCTCGATGAACTGAAACGAAAAGGTGAGCTCTATCAGGAAGCGCTTGTCGATGAGATAGCAAATAAATTCGGAATCCAGTTCACGTACACCAACGATAATGGCAACATGGCGATAGGGCATGACGTCCTCTCTGCGTTTCGAAAACTAACCAAAGACTCTGTTGTTTGGCATCGAGAGGACCGCTTATGGCGAATGCGTAAGCCGGACAATGAACCGAGCAGGCAGCAGAATTAGGCGTCCAGCACTTCGCTAGCGTCCGTTTTAAGGCCTATGTCCGAATCGGATGGGCTTGGAATCGCATGCTCCGCTTCGAGTGCGCGCTCCGGGGGTCTCCCATGCTGACTATCGCAGGCGGAATCTTGCTTGCAATCGCCGTGATCTTTCTTGGAGCAGCTGCCTTTTGGGCATTGTGTGGCTCATGACCGACATCGCCGACAAACGGCACAAGCCACCAGGCCACATCTGAGCCTGAGCGGGTCAGTTCCGTTCGACATATCGTCGCTCGTCCTCTTTAGCAACGAAGAATCGGCTTGTAAATGGAGAAGAACAAATGCGGATTTTGCTTTACAACCCCGATAATGGGGTCACACGCAATTTCATGCCGCATCTTTGGATGTTTCTCCTCCAGGCACTGACTCCGTCTGGGCACGAAGTCGTGCTGATCGATGGCAACGCGCAGCCTATGGATGAAGCGGGCATTGCCAGTTTTGTGCGGGAACAAAATATCGGGCTGGTCGGCATCGGTGCGATGACTAGGATGATCGCCAAGGCCTATCGCATGGCGGACGCAGTGCGCGCCGTGGGAGTAAAGGTCGTAATGGGCGGTCCTCACGTCACGGAAATGGCCGATGAGGCTCTCGGGCGTGACGGCGGCTCGCGCCATGCCGACGCGGTTGCTCTTGGCGAAGCTGATGAGACATGGCCCAGAATCGTGGAAGATGCTGTGCGCGGCACGCTCAAGGACGTCTACGCGCCAGTGGACGACTTTGGCCAAGAGCGCAAACCGTCACTGCAGCCTTATCCGGAGATTCCCTGGGACAAAATCAAGCTAAGCCAATTCAATTTGCTTCCGGGCGTGTTGCATCCGCTGCTCAAGCGCGTGGGCGCTGGGTGGGGAACCTTTCGAATTATTCCGGTGGAGTCCGGGCGCGGTTGTCCTTACGGATGCGAGTTTTGCACCGTGACGGGATTTTTTGGCGACTCCATCCGTTTTCGTACCAATGAAAGCGTGGTGAACGAACTCCTGCTGCTGAAAGCGCGCGCGAGGGAGGAGGGCGGCCAGATTGCCGTATTTTTCATCGACGACAATTTTGCCATCAACGTAAAGCGCACAAAATCATTGCTGCGAGACATCATCGCCGCTAACGCGCAAGTGCATTGGGTCGCCCAGATCAGCGCCAATCTGCTGCGCGATGAGGAGTTCGTTGATCTAATCGCGGCCGCAGGAGGCAAATGGATCTTCATCGGGATGGAATCCATCGATCCGGCCAACCTTGCTGACGTAAAAAAAGGCTTCAACAAGCCAGGTGAATATGCCGTGGTGCTCGACCGGCTCGCCCGGCGCAATGTTTTTGCCATCACCTCTTTTATCTTTGGCATGGACAATGACACGCCTGGCGTGGCGGAGCGAACTCTGAAGGAAATTCGCACTTGGCCTCCGGGGCTGCCGATCTTTGGCTTGATGACCCCACTGCCTGCGACGCCCCTGTACAAGAGGCTGGAAGCTGCGGGACGGCTCACGCGTCCGAAGCACTGGCAAGAGTTCATTCCCTTTGCGATGGCCCATACGCCGCTGAAGATGAGCATCGACGAAGCTCATAACGAGGTACGCATTGGGTGGGCTAGCTCTTACAGTGCGGAGGCAATCGAAAAGGCGGTGGATTCACTGAACCACAAGCCGCTGGGTTATCGCGTCAACATCCTTATCGCACGCCTCTGCTTCCGCGGAATTTATTTTCCGCAAATGGGCCGCTTCGCCTGGCTGAAAGCGATTCTCGAAAATCGGCGCGCAATTTTCAAACTCATAAGGCAAGGGTTTGGAGGAGGGCTGCACGCCGCGGCGCTGTCAGTCGCGACTCACCCGGTCAAAGAGCAGCGGCACTGAAGCGGGCATTTTTTCAACGAAAGATTGTTATTCGCGAAAAGCTGTTTTAGCCCCAGGACAAGTTTTCCGCTACAGGAGCAACCATTGAGAACGAAATTAAAGATTTGTACCGAAGCGGATTACTTACAGGCCCACCTAACGGTTATTGAGGGAAAATCTCGCGGCAGGAATCGGACTTTGCACAACCTCAAACACCGGGTAACGTCGATACTGAAGAAATGGATTTTGGCCAACGCTAACCTGACAGCCCAATCCAAACCACTGCTGGGGCTTCGCGCGATTAGCGCGTCGCAGCGGTTTTGGGCGGGGTTCAGATTTGGCAGAAAGGCGCCTAGGATGCCCACCACCGGGAGGAACGCGCAGGCGTGGTAAACAAAGTTGATGCTCGTGATGTCGGTTAGTTTGCCGAGCAGCGCCGCGCCTATGCCGCCTAGTCCAAACGCGAAACCAAAGAAAAATCCAGACACCGTGCCAATCCTGCCGGGAACC
>Ga0209526_10000041_pt1 | contig 72121 bp, 53 predicted proteins | sample JacPinW_OM2H0_M1_FD_188566 | JGI IMG/M metagenome (GOLD analysis project Ga0209526, IMG submission 188566) | Forest soil microbial communities from Algoma, Ontario, Canada - Jack Pine, Ontario site 1_JW_OM2H0_M1 (SPAdes) (version 2) | ecosystem: Environmental > Terrestrial > Soil > Boreal... | reverse complement strand
GATCCGGCGCGCGACGGCAAGTTCGCACAAGCGGTTATCGCTGGAGCTCGGGGGAAAATCACCCTTCCTCATTTTTGAAGATGCGGATCTGGATAGCGCGGTGGAAGGGTTAGTGGACGGCATCTGGTTTAATCAGGGGCAAGTATGCTGCGCGGGTTCGCGGCTGTTGATGCAAGAAAGTATCGCCGAGAAGCTGACGAAAAAATTGCAGGCGCGGATGAGCACCCTGCGCATTGGGTCACCGATGGACAAAGCAGTGGACATTGGCGCGATTGTGGCTCGAGTGCAATTGGAGCGGATCGAAATGCTCGTGAAGCAGGGAGTGGCCGAGGGCGCAACGTGCTGGCAGCCGGAAGTGGCCTTACCGACGCGGGGCTACTACTACAAGCCGACGCTGCTGAGCAACGTGCATCCGACATCCATCGTGGCGCAACAGGAGATTTTCGGCCCGGTTTTGGCAGCGATGACCTTTCGCACGCCACGCGAAGCGGTCGAACTGGCAAACAATACAATGTATGGATTGGCGGCCAGCGTTTGGAGCGAGAGCATCAATGTCGCCCTGCACGTGGCAGCTCAACTGAAGGCTGGGGTTGTCTGGGTTAACAGCACGAATCTTTTTGATGCCGCGTGTGGATTCGGGGGTTACCGGGAAAGTGGGTTTGGAAGGGAAGGCGGCCGCGAAGGATTGCTCGAATATCTAGAGCCCAGGTGGTTCAGGAAGGCACGGCCGCTGAAATCGAAAGCACCTGCGAAGAACGGCAAAGGCGAAATAGGTGAAATAGCGATCCCATCGATTGACCGCACGGTGAAACTTTACATCGGCGGCAAACAAGTGCGGCCGGACTCGGGATACAGCGTCGAGGTTCGCGGGAAGAAAGGCGAATTGCTCGGAGAGTCGCCTCTCGGTAACCGCAAGGACGTACGAAATGCCGTGGAGGCGGCACGAAAAGCGGAGGGCTGGCGCAAAACTACGGCGCATAACCGGGCGCAGGTGTTGTACTACATTGCAGAAAATCTATCGCAGCGGGCGGAGGAATTTGAGCGACACCTTGCGACTGCGGTGGGCAAACAGCAGGCGGCCAAGGAGGTTCCAGCAAGCGTAGAAAGGTTGTTCTCTTACGCGGCCTGGACTGACAAATACGATGGTTCGGTGCACAATCCGCCATTTCGTAATATTTCGATCGCGATGAATGAACCTGTTGGAACCGCGGCGGCCGTGTGCCCGGCGAACGAGCCGTTACTCGGATTTTTCTCTCTCGTACTGCCCTTGCTTTGTGCGGGCAATACTGTCGTGGCTGTGCCTTCAGAGCGATACCCACTAATTGCTGGAGATCTTTATCAGCTTTTCGAGACCAGTGACTTGCCGGGCGGCGCCGTGAATCTGATCACCGGTCGACAAACAGAACTGCTGAAGGTGCTTGCTGAACACGATGATGTGGACACGATCTGGTGCTACGGTGATGTGGAAATGTGCGCGGCGGCCAAAGCGCTCTCCGTCGGGAATCTAAAACAGGTGTGGACCAATGAAGGGCGTGAAATCGATTTCTTCCAGACCGCACAGGGCGAAGGGCGATGGTATCTGGAGCATGCCTACCAGGTGAAAAACGTCTGGGTGCCGTACGGCGAGTAAGCTTCACAACGTCTATCTAGACTACCGCTTTCCTTAATTATTTCTTTTTGCGGATTTTTATCTTCCTCTGATGGAGATTTCTATTTACTCAGACATGGCCCGGCTCAAAATTCGTCAACCCGTTGCAGTCTAATCTGCTAAATGAATTTAGAAATTAGGCGCAGTAGAGCCCTGTCAACGGAAAGAGGGGGCGATGGTTTCGCCCCCTCAAATATGGGTCAATAGAAACGAGAAAACGATCCCGCTGTCTTCTCTTGTTGAGCTACTGTCCTGCCACCGCAGTGTAGAACGCCAGGAATTGCGGTGCGGCGCCAGTAGTCACGATCGGGTAAGCGGTCAAAACTCCACCGGCTCCAAGCTTGAACGGAGAGATGGAGGCTCCGCCGTTGTCGTCCACGGCCAACAGAACGCCCGTCGGATCAATCACAATGCCCGTCGGGCCATTGCCGGTCACAACACTTAGGCCAATGGAGGTTCCGATCGCACCGTTTGTTCCGATGTTGAAGCCATATACGGCTCCAGGAGCCGAGAGACTAGGTTCGTCGACGACATAGAGATACTTGCCCGAGGGATCGACGGCGACGTTGAAAACGAAGGTTGCGGGAGTGGTACCGTCGGTAATCGTGGTTGCAGTGCCAACCTGCGTAAGAATTCCCGTAGTCGCAATCGAATATGCCGAAACAGTCTTGTCGTTGCCGTTGGGAACGTAGAGATGCGTGCCGCTTGGATCAATAGTGCTGTACTGCGGAAAACTTCCGGTTGGAATTGTCGGTGTCCCAAGGGCCGTCGGTATGCCAGTCGTCGGATTAATCGAGAAGCCGGCGACAGTGTTGCTGTTAGACCCGCTACTGCCGGCATCGATTACGTAAAGGTAGTCGTTCGCGGCGCCACCCTGATGCGCGATCAGAACATCTGTAGGAGCATTGAGATTAGTGGTGAAAGGGCTGCCGGCGACGGCAGTCAATGCGCCGGTCGTCTGATTGATGGCGTAGGCAAAGAGAGCATCAATAGGGGGTGTCGTGTTGCCGCTGCTGATGGCGAAGAAGAAGCTGCCTGTACGGTCCACGACACCTTTCGTAATCAAAGCATTCACACCGGCAGGCACTGGATTGATAGTCGAGTCCAGGGTGGCGGCACCGGTGGTAGAGTTCACGTCGTAAACACTCACGGATGAAGTGTTGTCAATGACGTAGAGGAAATGGCCGGAGGGGTGAACAATGACCTGTTGATGTCCTTGACTGCCGACAGGTGAAGTGAGTCGAGTGAACGTTCCGGTCGAAGCTACAACTGAGTATGCGTCCAAACTGCTTGCGTTGGCGTCGGCCAAGTAGGCAAAGCGCGCCTGGGCCGCGACTACAGTTAGTGTAGACGTGCCCGTGAAACCCGTACCGGCTTCAGTTGCCGTGATCACCGAGGTTCCAACGGCAAGTGCCAGGGCCAACCCGGAGGTCGCTCCGATAGTGGCGGTGGCGGTCGTTCCGGAAGTCCAGGTGACTGCGCCCGTCAGGGGCTGCGTCGTGCCATTGCTGAAAAGTTCGCGAGCGCTGAACTGGACCGTTGTGCCAACGGCTGCATTGGGGTTGGCTGGGGAAACCTTCAAGCCAACAGCGACAGCAGGAGTGACGGTGAGAGTCGTTTGTCCGGTTACTCCTAAGGTCGCGGAAATAACAGATGTGCCAACGGCCACGGCTGTGGCCAGACCGGACGTGTTGATTGTCGCCACGGTGGTCGTGGCGGAGTTCCAGGTTACTTGACCTGTGATGTCCTTCGTGCTCGTTGAACCGTCTGAATTCTTATAGGTTCCCGTTGCCGTAAACTGCTGCGTGGCCCCTGCGGCGATGGTGGGCAAGGCTGGAGTGACCGCGATGGACTGGAGGACGGGAACTGTGACGGTGAGAGTCGTTTGTCCCGATATTCCGTTCAAGGTCGCGGAAATGACCGATGTGCCAGCGGCAACAGCTGTTGCCAGGCCCGAGGTGCTAATCGTCGCCACGGTGGTCGTGCCGGAGTTCCAGGTTACTTGTCCGCTGATGTCCTTCGTGCTGGTCGAACCGTCCGGATTCTTGTAGGTTCCGGTAGCAACAAACTGTTGCGTCAAGCCGACGCTAATGGATGGCAGCGCTGGAGTAACCGCGATGGACTGGAGCGTGCTCGAGGCTGTGACTGTGAGCACTGCCGCACCGGAAGTGATTCCGGAGAGCGTGGCGGTTATGTTGGCCGTCCCGGCGCTTACGCCGGTGGCAAGCCCGCCAGCGACGATCGTGGCAACTGCCGTGTTCGAGGAGGCCCATGTTACAGACGACGTCTGATCCTTGGTCGTGCCGTCGCTAAAGAGTCCTGTAGCCGTAAATTGCTGCTGATTGCCGGCCACGATCGAAGCAGTTGCCGGTGTAATTGTTAAAGCCGTTAACCGTGGGGTGGAAGATCCACAACCATTGAAGATCGAACCAAGGAATATCGCGAAGAACACAAAAGCAAACCGGCGGGGATTCCAGTTCATGACGCCTCCTAAGACCAGGTCAAAATCGACAAAACACAAAATCGACAAAACAGAGGGGGACGGCTGACGACCAAAATTCATCAAAATGGGCGGCGGAACAGTGGGCGAGGTTCCAATTACGAACCAGGTGTCCCAGATCCCAAGTGCCTCTGTACATGGGAACGATACTTGATTCCCGGAATGGAACAAAGTGGTTACCAAGGCATAGGTGATGTTTCAATTAACACGGATTTTGCTGTAGGTGCTCGGAGTGTTCCCTTATTTCAATAGTTTGACCTTGGGGAGGTATTGCGGTTCGGTCCTACTTGACCGAAGGAATGGCTGTCCGAGGAGACGGTTTTCTGTAAAGATGCCACGGTACTTGCTACTTTTTTAGGATGCATCCACGATGCCCAGACTACAGACAATCGAAGATGAGCGGCTCGAAGAAGCGCGTCAGCGGAAAAAGCACTGGAAACGATGGGGACCGTATTTATCGGAAAGGCAGTGGGGGACCGTCCGCGAAGACTACAGTCCGTACGGAACGGCATGGGAGTTTTTTCCCTTTGAGCACGCCCACGCGAGGACGTACCGGTGGGGAGAGGATGGAATCGGAGGGATTTGCGACCGCCATCAGATGATTTGCTTTGCGCTGGCACTTTGGAACGGCAAAGATCCCATTCTTAAGGAACGGCTTTACGGGCTTACCGGGAACCAAGGTAACCATGGCGAAGATGTGAAGGAATGTTATTTCTACCTGGATTCTACACCCACCCACAGCTACATGCGGATGCTTTACAAATATCCGCACGCGGAGTTTCCCTACCGCCAGCTCCTGGAGGAAAACCGCAGGCGAGGAAGGTCAGCTTCGGAATATGAACTTCTGGACACCGGTGTTTTTGGGGAGAATCGCTATTTCGATGTGTTCGTTGAATACGCAAAATGTGATGTGGAAGATATCCTGATTAAAATTACGGCGATCAACCGCGGACCAGAAGTCGCACCATTACATATCCTCCCCACAGTTTGGTTTCGGAATACATGGTCCTGGGGAAAAGATTTACGGCGGCCGACTGTGCGGAAAGCGCCAAATGTCCCTGGAGCTGTCTGTGCGGAGCTCGAGCATTGGCAATACGGGAAGAGATGGCTGATTTCGTCCGGCCAGCCCAATTTGCTGTTTACGGAGAATGAAACAAATTTCGAAAAGCTGTTCAATTACCGGAATCGTACGCCTTATGTGAAGGATGCGTTCCACCGCTATTTGATCGAAGGCCAAAAGACTGCCGTAAATCCTGGCCAATCGGGTACGAAGATGGCTGCACATTATCCGCTGCAGCTCGGACCGGGTGAGACAGCTACGCTGAAGTTGCGCTTGACGGACTGGTCGCCGCTGGAAGGAATGAAACTGGATTCCCCTATAGTTGGGGTTGTCACCTCTCCGGGTCATCCTGAGCGCGCGGCAAGTGTGCCAGGGACGAATGATTTCCAATCAGGTTTCGAGGCAGCTTTTGCGCAAAAACAACAGGAATGCGACGATTTCTATGACTCGCGCATTCCCAAGAATTTGTCGGACGAAGCCCGGCTCGTGACGCGTCAGGCCTATTCCGGTATGCTGTGGTGCAAACAGTTCTATCACTACGACGTGCGCACGTGGTTGGAAGGGGATCCGGCGGGACCAGTCCCACCGAAGCAGCGTTGGGATGGACGCAACAAGGATTGGACGCACTTGTATAACGAGGACGTCCTGTCCATGCCGGACAACTGGGAGTATCCCTGGTACGCCGCTTGGGATCTGGCGTTTCACTGTATCCCCCTGGCGATTATTGACCCCGATTATGCGAAGGAGCAGCTGATACTCCTTCTCCGCGAATGGTATATGCATCCCAACGGCCAGTTGCCAGCTTACGAATGGGCTTTTGGCGATGTGAATCCACCCGTGCATGCGTGGGCTGCATGGCGTGTGTATAAGATTGAAAGGCGCATCCGGGGAGTTGCCGATCGTGCTTTTTTGGAACGGGTGTTCCACAAGCTGCTGTTGAATTTCACGTGGTGGGTGAACCGCAAAGATCCAGACGGACACAACATTTTTCAAGGCGGTTTTCTCGGCCTGGACAATATCGGAGTTTTTGACCGCTCGGCACCACTGCCAACGGGCGGCCACCTGGAGCAGTCCGACGGCACCAGCTGGATGGGCATGTTTTGCCTGAACATGCTGGCGATGGCGCTGGAACTCGCCAAGGAAAATATCGCGTACGAGGACGTCGCCAGCAAATTCTTCGAGCACTTTGTTTATATTGCTCGAGCGATGAATGACATCGGCACGGAGGGGCGTTCGCTGTGGGACGCTGAAGACGGATTCTACTATGACTTGCTACATCTGCCGAACGGGGAAGAGCACTTCCTGAAAATCCGCTCGATGGTTGGGTTGATTCCGCTTTTCGCGGTGGAAACGCTTGAGCCCGAAATTGTGGATCGCTTGCCGGGCTTCAAACGGCGCATGCAATGGTTCATAGATAATCATGCGGATGTACCGGAGCACATTGAAATGACCCAGCGGTCCGCGCGGGGGGTGCGGCGGCAATTATCGCTGGTCAATCGCAAGCAGTTAAAGAGGGTGCTCACGCGAATGCTGGACGAGACGGAATTTTTCTCCCCGTACGGTATTCGCGCGTTGTCGCGATATCACCTCGAACATCCATACGAAGTGGAAGTCGATGGACATGTCAGTCGCGTAGACTACGAACCTGCAGAATCTACGACGGGAATTTTTGGTGGCAACTCCAATTGGCGCGGACCGATCTGGTTCCCGGTGAATTACCTGCTGATCGAATCGCTGCAGAAGTATCATTACTACTACGGAGAAGATTTTAAGGTGGAGTGCCCGACGCATTCGGGGAATGAAAGCGATCTTTGGCAAGTGGCCTCTGAAATTTCGCGACGGTTAACAAGGATTTTCTTGAAAGGGAAGGATGGACGCCGGCCCTTTGCGGGCAAAGACGAGCTTTTCAATTACGATCCCTACTGGCGAGATTTGATTTTCTTTTACGAGTATTTCAACGGCGACACCGGAGCCGGGTTGGGCGCGAATCACCAGACGGGATGGACAGGCCTGGTGGCGAAGCTTCTCGAACAGAGCGGAGAATAAGCGTGTCCCTGCTGGCAGAAGTGCAATTTGGACGCGAAATCTGCGGCGATCTGGAGGCCGCGGAGAAACGCGAATGGCTGGTGACCAATGGCTTAGGAGGATACGCCTCCGGAACCGTCGCAGGGACCGCCACGCGACGCTATCATGGTTTGCTTATGGCGGCTCTTCAGCCGCCAGGGGTACGCACATTACTCGTGGCCGGAGTCGACGAGAGCGCGCGCTATCTCGAGATAACCTACTCCCTGGCAACCAATCGTTGGCGCAGCGGATTCGTTTCTCCCAAGGGCTATCTCCATATCGAAAGTTTTCATTTGGAAGGCACCAAGCCGGTGTGGCATATGGCGCTGGCCGATGCGCTGCTGGAAAAGCGCATTTGGATGAAGCAGGACGAGAACACGACCTATGTGGAGTACACCCTTGTTCGCGGCAGAACGCCGATCGAACTGGAAACGAAACTCCTCGTCACCTATCGAGACTTTCACGCTACGACCCAGGCAAAAGACTGGCAGATGCAGATTGAACCTGTCGAAAAGGGATTGGCCGTCCACGCCTTCGACGGAGCCAGACCCTTTTATCTAAAAAGTGAAACGGGCACGTTCGAAACAAAGAATGAATGGTATCGGGATTTCTTCCTTCCGGAAGAACAAGCACGAGGATTGGATGATCACGAAGACCGGCTGTTGGCTGGGCTGCATTGCTGCACGCTGGTACCTGGGGAAAGTGTGACATTGGTGTTTTCGACCGAGCCGAACACTTCGCTGGACGGCGAGCAGGCACGGACAGAACGATCCAGCCATGAGTGGAAACTCTTCAAAGCCTGGCAGGCGAGACATGCGGCCACTTCCCGAGTAGCGGTGGAAGATGAGCCGGGCTGGTTGTGGCAGCTGGTGCTCGCTGCGGACCAGTTTATTGTCCGGCGTGAATTGCCCCAGGATGCAGAGGGGTTGAGCATCATCGCCGGCTATCCGTGGTTTAGCGATTGGGGCCGCGACACCATGATTTCTCTCCCGGGCCTGACTCTGCCGCTGGGAAGACCTGAAATCGCGCGGAAAATTCTGCGTTCTATGGCGCGCTACGTGGACAATGGAATGTTGCCGAACAATTTTCCGGACTCTGGAGGCAAGCCCGAATACAACACCGTCGATGCGGCACTGTGGTTTTTTGAAGCGGTCCGCCAGTATTACTTCGCTACGCAGGACCTCACGTTTGTAAACGAAATGTTCCCCATTTTGGCGGGCGTCGTGGACGCGCACGTCCAGGGAAGCCGTTACAACATTCATGTGGACCCTGCGGATGCACTGGTGTTCGCGGGCACCCCGGAAGTGCAACTGACCTGGATGGATTCTAAGGTTGGAGATTGGGTGGTGACGGCACGGACCGGCAAGCCCGTCGAGATCAATGCACTTTGGATTAACGCGCTCGAAACGATGGCGGAATTTGCCCGGCTGCTGGTTCGTTCCGGTACTGGCTACGAGAAATTGGCGGGAAAGGCCAGCAAGAATTTTCAGAAGTTCTGGAATGCCGAGCGCAATTATTGTTTTGACGTAATCGATTCGCCCGGCACAGGAAATGACCCAACACTGCGCCCGAACCAGATTTTCGCGGTTTCTCTCTCGGACAGCGCATTGTCTGCCCCGCAGCAGAAGGCTGTGGTGGATGCGGTGGGACAGCATCTGCTGACATCGCATGGGCTGCGCAGCCTAGCGCCTTTCGAACCAGGCTACCGGGGCCAGTACGGAGGCGGGCCCCGAGAGCGAGATTCAGCCTACCACCAGGGCACGGTGTGGGCATGGCTGTTGGGGCCGTTTGCGCTAGCCCATTATCGCGTTTATGGAGACGCATCCGCTGCGCAGAGTTTTCTGGAGCCGTTAGGCAAGACGATCTACAGCGGCGGGCTGGGCACAATCGGAGAAATTTTCGGCGGCAATCCACCGTTTCCCCCGGCGGGATGCTACGCCCAGGCCTGGAGTGTCGCGGAACTATTTCGCGCGTGGGAGTTTCTCAGCGCTGCGGCAGCGTCCAAACCAAACACGTGATCGCCATATCGCATGCTCAGGCGGGCGGTGAAACGACTGAATTTGGGCGGAACTTCCTTTTGCTGCGCATGAAAGATGTGTTCGCCGATACTGCTCCTGATAATTTTGTATCCAGGAGCGGGGATATTAGTCCAGAGCTAGAGCAGGCTCATAAAGCTCAATAAGTACCTTGCTTGCTCCCGGCGCTGTTACCAGGAAAAAGTTGACCCGCGCACCATCGGCGCCGGGTCGCGCCGCCGGATAGATGGAATGGACTCCAAACAATTCCCTTAGAATCTCGGCAGCGCGGTCTACGTCTTTGCAGAGGAATTCAACTTGCTGAATGCCTTCGCCAAACTTCTGCAGGAATCGCGCGATAGCACCGTCCCCGGAACAATCCTGTGTCGTTAGTATGTCGAGAGACAAACCTCCGGGAACGTGAATCTCAAATTCTGCCGTGTCTTGATCGGGCGGGACCTGCGCGAGCCGCGGAGAGCCAGCAGCTTCGTGGATCTTTGCGAACGTATCGGGTGACACCGCAAGTCCTACGGTGGCTTTGGGATCGCCTCCTCCGAGAAGTTCGGCCAATTCGGAGTCAGCCCACCACGGGTACACCGCGTGGTCGGCCATCGAACGCCCTTCGCGATAAATTTCCGTGGCGGAGAGTAAGCGAACTTCGGCCTCATGGGAGGCCAAACCCTCAATTGCGCGTTGCAACGCTTCGTTCATAAGCCACCCGCCCCGACGCAACACTTTAACGCATCTGCTGTGTTTCCATTTCAATTTGCGGTGCTTCAGTTTCTAGGATTAGGGTTTTTTCTTCTGTTTCGAAAAAAACGAAACAAGCATGCTTAGGAGCAATATACCCGCCACCACGCTCAGGGAAACAATGACTGAAATGTGCAACCATGGCTCAGCGCTCATTTTCGCCCCGATAAACAGGAGCACCAGCGCCAGGCCGATCCCAAGATATTGAAAATAGTCGAGAATATCAGCAAGTAGGAAATACAACGCGCGCAAGCCAAGAATGGCAAAAACGTTTGAAGTGTAAACGATGAACGGGTCACGGGTAATGCCAAAGATGGCGGGGATGGAATCCACAGCGAAGGTTGCATCGCTAATTTCGACGATGAGCAGCACCAGGAAAAGCGGGGTGGCGGAAAGGCGGCCATGTTCGCGAACGAAAAAGCTCGCGCCGCTGTACTCCCGAGTGACGCGAAGGTGCTTGCTTGCGAAGCGAAAAATGGGATTCTTTTCGTAATGAACTTCCTTATTCCGCTTCCAAAGCATATGCAGGCCGGTGTACACGAGAAACAGGCCGAACAGCGGCAAGAGCCAATCGAACCGCGCGATCATCGCGGCGCCAGTGGCAATCATGATCCCGCGCATCACCAAGGCTCCCAGGATGCCCCAGGCCAGAACTCGATGTTGCACTCTCTCGTCCACACGGAACGAGCGAAAAATCACCAGAAAGACAAACAGGTTGTCCACGCTCAGCGCTTTTTCAATGACGTAGCCGGTGAGATATTCCAAACCTGTCTGGGCGCCGTAGGAATGCCAGACAAAAAACCCAAAGCTAAGAGCCAGTGCGATCCATAGGACGCTCCAGAGAAGTGCTTCCCAAATGCCAACTTTGTGAGCTTTGCGGTGGAAAACGCCGAGGTCCAGGATGATCGCGATCAGAACGAAGAGATTAAACCCCACCCAAAGCGGCAGAGTACCCATAGTTTGAGAATAACGTAAATAAGGGAAACGCTTGCTGCAAAATGGCAAAAGATATGCACGGTTGCGGAAAAATCTGTATCAGGAGTTGCAAGCCGGCGGTTCTCTGGGCGTTTACGGCATGGGAGTGTTCGCGTTCGCTCCGTTTACGTTGGTCAGTTCCACGCGCGTCATTTGGCCAGCTTGAATAGTCACCGGCACATCCCATCGCAAGCGGCGGTCGCCGGCGGCAGCGTCCATTCCCAGTGTGCTGATCCAATAATTTCCAGGAGGCAGGCCGTTCAAATGCGCACGGCCATCCAGGTCCGTGTCTAACTTGGCCGCAAGGTATTTCCTCTGTGCTACATCCGGAGTCAGTTGAGCAAGCCTGCTGCGATGATCCGCATGCAAACGGTCCCAAGCCAGTTTTGGATTCACGCCCTCGAGTTCAAGTTCCATACCACTTACGGTCGCAGGATGTGTTTCGATGAACTTCCTCAGCGCCGCTGTGTACTCCTCTTTTTGCTTCTGGTATTTGTCCGGATTTGCTTCCTGGTCCGCAGCGCGGAACTTCGGCGTCGGGATGCCCATAGTGACACCGCCGCTGTTGGATTTCCGATAAGCGGCCAGAAATTCAGGTACATTGAGGATGTCATCGGGCGTGAGCAGTTTATCGAGATCCGGGATGGTCAGGTCCATGATGTCGTGCGCGCTCATCCACACCTTTAGTTCCGGCGAAACTTTCATTTTCTTGATGAACTCGTCGCGGCTTGGCAGAATGTCCTGCTCGGCAACTTCCTGTGCCACGTCAGCATAACTCCGAGTTAGAACGAAAAACGTAAATTGCCTTACCGGCTCGGGGCGCGCGCCTGTCGGAGCAATTCGCGCGGTGAGATCCAGACTGCCAGCGGAATTCTGAGCCGGAGACGCCTGGTAACAGAGGACGAACAAACAGAAAAGCAGCACGGAGCGGAAATAATATTGCATGTGCCGCATGTTATCAGAATGCACCAAGAGGAGTGCCAAATTGCGCGAAGAGTTGTCCAATCGGACTAGAAAGAAGCGCTCGCTTTAGTTTGCGATGTGGGTTGACTAGTAAAGACGGAACGTCACTTCAAACGGTACGGATACCGGCACGGGCCTGCCGCCAGGCCCAATGGCCGGCTTGCAGCGCCAGGTCTTCAATGTGGTGATCACGGAGTCGTCCAGGCCCAACCCCGGGCTCTTAATGACACGGAGCGGATTCACGCGGCCATCCACAGTGACAATCGCATCCACCAACACAGTGCCGGAATATTTTGCCTTGCGGGCTTCATCCGAATAGGGAGGCTGTGGCGAGTAGAAGCAGGCGGGCAACCCAACGCCATTCACGCCCGCATGAAAAACTCCGCCACCCGTGCCGCCGCCAGAACCCGGGCCAAGTCCGCCACCATCACCGCTACCGATACCGGTGCCCTGACCTGTGCCAATGCCCGCACCACCACCAGGCCCGTTAGAGTTCGTAACGCTGGCTGCCAGGGGGTCGCCCATATTGGGCATGTTGTTGTTCTGAATCTTAAGATCCGGTGGCCCGAGCAGTGAAGGATCCATCGGCAGTTTGGGGTTTGGATTCTTGATTACCGCGGTCGGCGGCGTGAATTGCGTCATCGCAAACTTTGGAGCACGGCCCTTGCTCGCTGGAACCGGATTGTGCTCTCCGCCGCCGCCACCGCCGCCCGCCGGCTTTGTGCCCGGGGGAAGCTTCGGGGCATAAGGCGAGATATCGAGGGGTGTGAGATCGAGAAGATTCTTGTTCACGGCCTTGATGGGCCTGACACCAATGAGGAACGGCACAAACAGCAGCGCGATGATGCCCATGTGAAAAGCGATGGATAGAATCTGCACCCAGCCGAAGTTTTCGTTCTTCGACCAAATTTCTTTTACCTGAACAGGCTTGATACCAGGCGGCAGCGGAGCGGGCTTGCTGGGCGAAAAAAATTCCTTCAATCGCTCCGGGAAACTCCCGAAGCTTCCGCCCCAATCTACTTCCAGCCGCTTGTTGATAGGGGCCTTTGATGCCGCAGGAGCAGACAGAAAGAACCGGAGGTTTTCTTTCAGTCCTGAGCCAAACGAAGACTTTGTGAACGGAACGTCGTCGCGTTCAATAATTTTGACTGGGCGCTCGAACAGGAATTGCTTGAAGTTGGACCAGAAGTCATCCGGCATAAGATGCGCTGGAGTGCCAAAATCGGGAAGCGCTTCCCGCGAGACTGGTATCACTTCCTCAGGCCCGGTACGCTTCGGATGGCTCAGTTCTTCTGGGAGCAGATTGATTGGACCCGGCACCGTTTTTCCCTCTATTGATGTAGACGCGGTTCCCCCGCCGATGGTTCCCTCAACCGTTTAGGATTCGCCCGGGTTGGGAAAGGTTGTGCGACCCCAACGGCTGACACATCTAGACCGATATTGTAACATACGTAGTTACACTGCTTTTGGGATGTTTCCCGCGTGCCCGTCATACAGACAACCCTTGTATCCATAGGGAGCAGCGGCGTAGAAGGGACGACTGCAAACCCATCCATGGCCGAACCATTGGAATTGAAGAAGACGTTAAACCTGCCGAAAACCGACTTCCCGATGAAGGCGAGCCTCCCGCAGAATGAGCCGAAACAATTGGAGGCCTGGCAGGAATCGCATCTGTATGAGCGCATTCTAGAGGCTCGTAAAGGAAAGCCCTTATTTGTGCTACATGATGGCCCACCCTATCCGACCGGGACCATTCACCTGGGTACTGGCCTGAATAAAATTCTGAAAGACCTGGTGGTGAAAACCAAAAGCATGGCGGGCCATTACGCACCGTACGTGCCCGGATGGGATTGCCACGGCCTACCCATCGAAACGCAGGTGGAGAAAGAACTTGGCGGCAAGGGCAAGGTGCCACCGGCTGAGTTTCGACAGCGCTGCCGGGAATACGCCACTCGATTCGTCGAACAACACAAGCGGGACTTCAAACGGCTCGGCGTCTTCGGCCGCTGGAACGATCCCTACCTGACGATGAGCCATGAATATGAGGCCACGATTGCAGGAGCGTTTCTCGAATTTATGGAGAAGGGCTACGTCTACCGCGGGCGCAAGCCTGTCTACTGGTGTATTTACGACAACACGGCACTGGCAGAAGCGGAAGTCGAGTACGAAGACCACACCAGCCCGTCAATCTGGGTGGCGTTCCAAGTTGTGGGCGGAGGTTCCGGCGAGGCGGCGAAAATTGGCTCCGATGTTTCCGCCGTTATCTGGACCACTACGCCATGGACCATTCCGCACAACCGCGCGCTGGCATTCCATCCCGATTTTGAATACGTGGTGGTGCGGACGGAAAAAGGAAAATTTCTGTTGGCCAAGGATCGCGTGGCCGCGCTGCAGGGGGAATGCGATCTGAAGCACGCGGAAATCGTGGCGACATTCAAGGGCCACCACTTTGAAGGAATGAAATTTCAGCACCCGTTTCTGCCAATTCAGGTGCCGGGCTTGCTCGCGGATTACGTCACGCTCGATCAAGGCAGCGGCATCGTGCATACCGCGCCGGGGCATGGCTCGGACGACTTTATCTCCGGACAAAGGTACAACCTGGAAATTTACGCGCCGCTCGATGATCGCGGCGTATATCTTGAAGGCTTGCCGGAATACAAAGGCAAAGACGTTTTCGCGGCGAATCCGATCATCGTAAAACTGCTGGCGGATCACGGCGCCCTGCTGGGGCACCACCTGTACAAGCACAGCTATCCGCACTGCTGGCGCTGCCACAACCCGGTGATTTTTCGCGCCACGGAACAGTGGTTCATCGGTATGGATCAGATCGCGCGCGGCGCGACGAAGTCCTTGCGGCAGGAAGCGCTGGAAGAAATTCACACCGTCAAGTGGATCCCCGGCTGGGGTGAAGACCGCATCTATGAAATGATCGAAAAGCGCCCCGACTGGTGCGTTTCGCGGCAAAGATTCTGGGGCGTGCCGATCATCGTGTTTTTCTGTGACGCTTGCGGCAAGCAGTTGCAGGATTTTGCAGCGCTGCGCAATGTAGTCGAATGGTTTGAGAAGGAAGGCGCGGACGCGTGGTACAAGCACACGCCGGAAGAGCTTCTGGCGTCGGGCACGAAATGTTCCTGTGGCGCAGGGAAGTGGCGCAAGGAAAATGACATTCTGGACGTGTGGTTCGATTCCGGTTCGTCGCACCTGGCGGTTCTGAAGGGACCGGAATGGCCGGCGGACGTTTATCTGGAAGGCCCCGACCAATATCGCGGCTGGTTTCACAGCTCCTTGCTCATCGCCACGGGCATTCGGGACCATGCTCCGTATCGCAGCGTGGTGACGCACGGCTGGACGCTCGATGAGCATGGCCGGCCAATGTCCAAGTCGCTCGGCAACGTCGTGCTGCCCACGGAGATTTGTGAGAAGTGGGGCGCCGACCTTCTGCGGCTGTGGGTGGCTTCTCAGGAATATCAGGCGGACGTGAAGATGAGCGAGCGGGTATTGACGCAGCTCAGCGAAGCGTACCGCAAGATCCGCAACACTGTGCGTTTCGCCATGGGGAACCTGAGCGATTTCGATCCTGCGCGCCACGCCGTGTCCAACGAGCAACTGGAAGAAATGGACCAGTGGATGCTGGAGCGCACGGCCGATCTGGCGAAGAAATGCCGCGAATGGTATGCGGCGTATGAATTTCATCGCGTCTATCACGCGATTCACGATTTCTGCGTGGTGGACCTCAGCTCGTTCTACTACGACGTCTTGAAGGATCGCCTGTACACCAAGGCAGCGGGAAACAGGTCGCGCCGCTCGGGGCAGACCGCCGTTTGGAAGATTACCAGCGCGCTGGTGCGGCTGATTGCGCCGATACTGGTTTTCACCGGTGAAGAAATCTGGAAATATCTGCCGAAGCTGGCCGGAGAGCCGGATAGCGTGCACATGACGCTGTTTCCGGAAGAAGCCGCGCTCCGTACAGGCATTGCCCCGGAGAAAGCCCAGCAGTGGGAACTCCTGGCGCGCGTTCGAGGCGAAGTGTTGAAGGCGCTGGAAATCGCCCGAAACGAAAAAAAACTGATCAACTCCGGGCTGGAAGCGAAAGTGTTGCTGACTGGCGATATGGAATTAAAGACCAAGTTAAAGCACTACTTGAGGGTATTGCCCGGATTGTTCATCGTTTCGCAAGTCGAGCTATTCAGCACTGGTGCGGGCGACTATCGTTCCGACACAATCCCAAGCCTCGAGATCACCGTCCAGAAAGCGGATGGCAAGAAGTGTGACCGCTGCTGGAATTACTCCACGCGCGTCGGAGAAAATCCTCGTTATCCGACTATCTGCGAACGATGCAGCGAAGCGCTGGCCGAAATCGAAGGCGCCCAGGTTTAGTATGGGCATGATCCTTCCCCGGCATCTTCGTTGGCTCTGGCTTACGCTGGGAGTGGTTTTCCTCGACCGCGCGACAAAAGCGTGGATCGAGTCGCGGCCAGTTGACTACTTTCCTCACTTGGTGATTCCCAACTACTTCAATATCGTTTCGTCGCGCAATCCCGGAATTGCCTTCAGCTTCTTCGCCGATTCTTCTTCGATGCTGTACCGATGGTTGCTGATCATCGGTTCCGTGATCATGGTTGCACTCATTGCATGGCTGCTAGTGGCCAGTCGCAATGCCACCACGCTCTACGCGGCAGGCCTCGCACTGCTGCTGGGGGGGGCGACGGGAAACCTTACCGATCGGATCATTCATGGTGCGGTCACAGATTTTCTGGAAGTGTGGTTGCGTTTTCTTCCTTGGAGATTGTTCCATCCGTGGCCGGTTTTCAATGTGGCGGATTCAGCGATCACCATAGGCGCCGTCCTGATCATTCTCGATTCCTTCTTCCGCCCCCGTCAAAATCCGACGCGCGCGAAATGACGCCGAAGAAATAAGATCCGGTCCCGCGGGAACAGCCTTTGCTACACTGGCGCAGTGCCGATCGATTCCAATCCCGAAAAAATCGTCATTTCCGTTGCAGCTGAAGATGCAGGACAACGCCTAGACCGTCTTGTGGCGCGAAGTTGCCCAGAACTTTCCCGCACCCGTGTTCAGCAACTGATCGAATCCGGAAATATCATGCTCAATGGCAAAGCGGCGAAAGATGCGCACAAGGTTCACGCGGGCGATCGCATCGAGGTGGTTCCGGCGCAGCGTCCACCCCTGCGTGCGGAGGCAGAATCCATTCCACTAGATGTCCTTTATGAAGACGAGGACGTAATCGCCATCAATAAGCCTGCGGGCATGACCGTTCACGCAGGCGCTGGAAACTCGCACGGCACACTGGTGAACGCGTTGCTCGGCCGGGGGCAGCAGCTTTCGCAGAGCGGAGATCCCCTGCGACCGGGGATTGTGCATCGAATTGACAAAGAGACTTCCGGTATCGTGCTGGTGGCAAAGAATGACTTTGCGCACGCCAAGCTTTCGGAAGGTTTTCGCCTGCGCACGATTCAGAAAACGTACCTCACTCTGGTGCAGGGAACGCTCAAAGAAGATCGCGGGCGCATCGAACTGGCCATCGCGCGCGATCCGAAACATCGAAACAGGATGACGGCGCGTCGCGCCGAACTCATGCTTAACGGTCGCGCAGCACGCACCGACTGGCGCGTCCTCGCTCGGATTGGACCGGCGACCATTCTCGAAATCCAGCTCCACACCGGGCGCACGCATCAGATTCGCGTGCACTTCTCAGCACTACACCACCCGGTGGTGGGAGATGAGCTCTACGGGGCCTCAGCACAACTTCATGTGGAGCAGACAAACTTGCCCGCTTTAGGACGCAATTTCCTGCATGCGGCCAAGCTGGGGTTCGCTCAACCGCTGTCCGGCGAGATGATCCGGCTAGTTGCCCCTTTGCCTCTGGAATTGCGCGGTTATCTTCAAAAACTTGCTACCGCAGCGGGCGAGAAGTCGGCGCGAATTGACGCTGCGCTCGAAGGCTTCTTATAATCGGTGTACATGCGATATAAATTGACGGGCGTTCTTCTTCTGATCGTTCTCTCAGGCACCTCGTTATTCCTCTACGCTCAAGAGAAGCAAACTCCTCCCGTACCTCCTGCGCAAGACCAACAAGACCAACAGGATCAGTCTCTGCAAAAGCAGCCGACAATCAAAATTCCAGTTAACCTGGTCGACGTATTGTTTACGGTTCTCAACCGCCGCAACAAACTCGTCCCCGACCTGGAGAAATCGGACTTTCGCGTCCTCGACGACAATGCTCCGCAGGTGATTCGCTACTTCAGCAAGCAGTCAGATCTTCCCCTGCGTATCGGCATGTTGATGGATACCTCCAACAGCATCCGCGACCGCATCAAGTTCGAGCAGGATGCCGCGAACAATTTTCTTTACAGCGTGCTTCGGCGGAACAGGGACGAGGCCTTCCTGATGAGTTTCGATGATGAACCTCAGGTTCTTCAGGGCTTCACGGGAGACACCGGGGCTCTTCGCGATCAGATCCTCCGCACGCGCGCTGGCGGCGGCACGGCCGTTTACGACGCCATTATTGAAGCCTGCGCCAGAGAGCTCAGCCATCCGCCGAGACCCCCGGGAGACCAGCCGGATGTCGTGCGCCGCGTGATGGTTCTGATCAGCGATGGAGAAGACAATCTATCCACGCATACGCGCGCGGAGGCCATCGAGATGGCCCAGCGCACCAGCGTGGTGATTTACACCATTAGCACCAGCATTCAGTGGGTTACGCTAGATGACCCCAGCAAAGAAAAAACAGGCAACCGCAAATATCACCTGACGGACGGCGACAAAATTCTGCAACAATTGGCCGAAGAGACCGGCGGCCGCGCATTTTATCCGTACCATGTGGATGATCTGGATCAGTCCTTTCAGGACATCGGCGAGGAGCTTCGCAATCAGTATTCGATTTCGTATAACCCCACAAATCACGGAATCGACGGGAAATTTCATAAGATTCGAATCGAAACCCCCGATCACAACGGCTACCAGATCCGTGCCCGTCATGGATATTTTGCGCGCACAAGTCAAGACCCCGCCGTGAAGCCGGACAGCGCCGCAAAATAACAAGCAGTGCCACAAACACTTCCTTTGGGATTTTGCGGGGGGGGAGTATGGCCACTCGGAATTGCGGATAGCTGTTCTTTTACTTTACAGGCATATCGCGCAGCAGAACAGCATCGCTCTCGATATAACCACGCTCGACGGCGATTTCCTTTCCATCAGGCGAAAAACCAAAGCCGAAGATGCGCTCGCTGGGGAAGCGCGTCAACTGACGCGGAGCGCCGCTGGCGAGTGCGCGCGTCCAAAGGTTGTCCACGCCTTTTTCCTGCACCACGTAAATTACATCGCCTCCATCGGGTGCAAAGGAAGGAGTGCCCTGAGCACGCTGGTCCGCCTCGTGGTATTCGGTCTTGTGGGTCGAGAGGTCGTCCACGCGCCAAACTATATGATGATCGAACTCGCGCACCTCCGTGGATATCACGCGCTTTGCGTCGGCGGACATATCGAAATCACTGATCGCCTTCGCAATAGCCACCTCCGCAGTTCCTCCGTCGATAGGAATGCGCTTTAGATAGTTACGATCACTGCGATCCGTGTAATACACCCACTTGCCGTCTCCGGGGCAGAGAGCATTGGCTTGATTCTGGCCTGTCGTCAATGCCTTCTGATCCGTGCCGTCGGCTTTCATTACCCAAAGGGTTTCCGAAGCGGGTCCGCTTCTGCCGAAAGTGCGGAAAACGACCGAGCGTCCTCCGTCGCAAACAGCTACCTGAGTCGACAGATGCCTGGGGTCGGAAGAGATGACGCTCTCGTCTCCCTTGAGGCTCACTACCCGGATGTCTGGACCCTGGGGCAGCAACAGGCTGCCGTCGGGAAGCCAATCCCACCGCCAGATCGGTTGGCGGCTCGAGAGTTTTAGCGGATGCCATTCATCTGGAGCGGTCGCCGGCGATATGGAAAGATCCTGGTGTTTCACCCATTGGGTGGCGACGAGAGTCTTGCCATCCGCGGAAAGCAGCGGCCGGCTGTAATTGTTGGTGTCCGTGGTGAGCGCACGAAATCCGCCGTTTGGATAGCTGACCACCCCCAGGGCGGCGGCGAGTCCAACGTTGCCGAGTTGCTGAGTTCGAACCACAAGACCGCTGCCGTCCGGCAACCACACAGGGTCAAAGTAGGTTCGCTCAGCCGTGACGCCCACTATTCCGCGCTTGCCGGTTGCCACGTCGAAGGTGGCCAAGCCGCCAATCTCTTTGCTGGTGGGCTGGACAATAGAAATGACGATCGTCTTTCCGTCCGGTGACCAAGCGGGAACCCAACTATCGCTTTGCAGCGTCTGACGCTCGGTGATCGGGCGTTCGATACTGCCGTCGGCTTTGGCCATTAGCAAGTCAACCGTCGGCTCGCTATGTCTTTCCCGAAGAAACGCGAAATGTTGACCGTCGGGCGAGAAGGTGATCGGGCTGTCTACATCTTTGATCAACACGCGAGGTGTGCCGCCGAGGACAGGCGCGCTATAGAGCTGCGACTCCGCCTCATGATCCTCGTCACGCCGCACGAAATAGAGATAGTTTCCGTCCGGCGAAAACGCCAGACCCTGATAGCGCGTGGCGGTGGGCTTTACGACTTCCGTATTGCTTCCGGTGGCGTTGTGATGAAGCCACAGAGACTGCAAACCATTTTCCTCCAGCGTTTGCAGCAGATATTTGCCGTCCGGTGAGATGGCCGCTTGCGTAATGTGCCCGCTGTTGGAAACGTTTTCGATTGTGAATTTTTCAAAGGGCAGATGTTGCGTGGCCGGCGTCCCCCGCAGAAGTGAGTAAATGCCATAACCAGCAGTGATGACGACGATAAGCAGCACAGCGGCGAGCAGACCGGCCCGAATTTTGTTTTCCTTGGCAGCTTGAACAATCACGCTTCCGCTGGAAGGCTTGACCGCCGGAACCGCGTCGCTTGCGGCGACCCCCACGCTGTTTGTCTGGGAACTTACCAAAACACTCGAGTCTGAACTCGGACGACCTGGTTCCAATTCACGCTGCAGGCGCTTCAGATCTGCGCGAATCTCTGCGGCAACTTGATAGCGGAGCTCCCTGTCCTTTTCCAATAGCTTATTCAGGATGCGCTCAAGCTCGACCGGGACGGCGCTATTCAGTTTGATTGGAGAAACGGGCGAGGTGTGAAGAATATTCCCGAAGATCGCCGCGCTTGTAGAACCTGCGAAGGGGTGCTTGCCCGTGGCCATTCCATACATCACTGAGCCTAGGGAAAAGAGGTCCGTCCGCCCGTCGAGAACTTCGCCGCGGGCTTGCTCCGGCGACATATAAACAACAGTCCCCACGGTAGTCCCGGCCGTGGTCTTGAATTTGGTCTCCAGCTCCGCGATTGTCTCTCCCTCGCAACCACATTCCGCTTCCATAAGCTTGGCGAGGCCAAAATCGAGAATTTTGGTGATGCCACGATCGGTGACGAAAATATTGGAAGGTTTGATGTCACGGTGGACGATCCCCTTCTTGTGTGCGGCATCAAGCGCATCCGCAAGCTCAATCCCAATAGATACGCAGCGGTTGATGGCCAGGCAGCCATTGCCAAGAACCTTTTCGAGCGATTCGCCTTCGAGCAGCTCCAGCGCCAGAAACGTCTGGTTCCCATATTCTTCGATGGCGTAAATCGTGCAAATCCCCGGGTGATTCAGTGCGGAGGCCGCACGCGCCTCGCGAATGAAGCGCTCCATACTTCCTGCATCGCGCTTGCCGGCTTCTTTCAGGAATTTCAGCGCAACGCGGCGGCCGAGTTTGGTGTCTTCCGCTTCGTAAACCAAACCCATGCCCCCACTACCCAACTGGCGGAGGATTCGATAGTGTCCAATCGTTTCGTTGATCATCGGGGAGCGGAAAAGATCCGAAACAAGGTCCACAGCGATACTAGCCAAGCCATTTCTTGGGGTCAATCCAGGTTTCGGTTCAATTCCTCAAAGAGCTAAGTTTTCGGGCCCTTGGGTGCGTAGTAGCCCTTTCTGGTCAGCACTTTGTAGTCGTGGTTCGGAGTCTCCGCGCGGATTTTGCGGAACTTTCCATCTTTCTGGGAATTGCTTGGATAGTAGCCCAGCGTATATTGGCTACGAAGCTCTTCGGAAATCTGATCAAACGCCTCTTCCAGTTTTTTTTCGGAATTAACCACAATCAGCCGGCCTCCAGTTTCATCGGTAAGACGATGGGCCACACCGGCATTGCCTCCAAAACGAGGATCGGCGACCAGCAGAACATGAATCACCGTATCCGTGCGCTGGGCCGCTTCAATGGCTTCTTCGAGGCGGACCTTGCTACCCTCATCCTGGGCGTCCGTCACGATAACGATGGCCTTGCGTCCTGCTTCGCCATTCAATTTATCACCGCAGGCGAGATAAATGGCGTCGTATAGAGTTGTCCCCGGGATATCCCTACCCCCGATGGGCCCGGGATTTCCTGCGATATACCCTCCGGCGGGCGAGTTGATTCGCGCTTTTGAAATCGCTCGGTCAAGTTGTCCGCGGTCATCTGTGAAGTCCGACAACAGATCGACGTCTGTGTCAAAGGAGATGATCATTGCTTCATCGCCTTTCCGCAAAACTCGGCGAAGGAATCGGCCGCCAGCATCCTGAATGGCCGCAAGCATGAACTGCTCGCTTCCGGAAGTGTCCAGAAGCAGCCCAAGGGTGATGGGCAAGGCCATTTCTTTCGAGAAGAACGAAATTTTTTCGTCGCGGCCGTCTTCTGCAACCTTAAAGTCTTCCTGCTTAAGATCGGTGACAATGCGCTTGTTTTTGTCTCGAACGGTCACGAAAAGGTTTACGAGATTGACTTCGGTCTTGATAACTGGTCCCTGGGTGGGCGCTTGCCCTTGGTTAGTCGCCTGAGGGAGTGCTGGCACCGCAAGAGCCAGAGCGGCGCCGCAAGCTACGGCTCGAAGACCTAAGTTTTTCCAGTAGGGCATCTTCTCGTTCCCGCTTTTCACTTTTTGTCTGTATCCTTAGAGGTGTCTCTGCCCGGCAAGCGTTCATTTCCTGAACGGACCTTGTATGGAGATGATTCGCGGCTTCGGGATTGCATCTAACCGTTTCGATGCGCTTTATAAGCCCGAAGGATGCGTAAACAGCCCATTTTCTAGATTTGGCATGCTACCTAACCTTGGAAAGTTTGGCCCTATGACCATAAATTGTCCACGAAAAACAGCCCTGCTCACTGTTGTACAAGCTCTTTTGCTTCTAGCAGCCACGGCGCTTGCCCAGGATCCTGCTCCCTCGCTTCCGAACACTCCGGCTCCCAAGCAGGACCAGCCTGCTGTCGCAAGGGATAAGGGACAGACCCCGATCCGAATTACAACACGGACAGTAGTCGTTCCTGTCACCGTGAAAGATCGCAACGGAAACCTGGTTGCCGACCTCCAGAAGGACGAGTTCCGCATTTTTGAAGATGGCATTGAGCAGACCATCACTGCCTTCAGGTCGGAAGCGGTTCCGCTTTCCATGGTGGTGCTGATTGACAACGATTTGAAACAGAAGGACGCGGATCAGGTAGAACCCAGCTTGCGTGCCATCGTAGGGGGTATGAGCACCAACGATGAAGCTTATGTTTGCCGCTTCGACCAGTATTTTCATGAGGGCGCAGGCTTTGTAAAGGACCAGGACAAGCTGATGACTCAGTTGAAGCGCACTCAACTCGCCGCCGAGTCATCAGCGCCTCCGCAGGGAGATCCGTTCAATGGACCGACAATTAACAATATCCCTCTAACAGGCGCACCCCCCACGACCGATCCGACGATTCGTGCCATCAAAGGGCAGCCCACGAAGGCCCTTGATGACGCTGTCTACGGAGCGGCGACGGTGTTGCAGACACGTTCCGGCCAGACCAGGCGCAAGATTATCCTGCTCATTTCCGACGGGCAGAATGGTCCTAAGGTCAATACCCATTCCTATGAAGAAGTTCGGGCCGAGTTACTAAAACAGGGAATTGCTGTTTACAGCGTGGCCACCGGAAGCGCCTATCTCGAGCGCAAGTTCAACCGATTGGTCAGCTACGCGCATGACACAGGCGGAGACGTTTACTTCGGCGCGAAGCAAAACACATTCGCAGAGCTCTATTCGCAAATTACGGAAGAGGCTCGCAATCAATACACTCTCTATTTTGAACCGCGGGGCGATAGCAAAGTGGATTATCACCCGATCGAAGTGCGCGTCCGCCGCGAGGGGCTGAAGATTCTTACGCGTGAAGGCTACTACGGTGGAACCTTCGCTACCGTGCCGCCGAAATAGTCTTTCCCGTGCGATTTCTCGTGAAACTTCTTGACACCGGGCGCTGCCACTCGTAGAAGTGATGCAACGGGCAGACTTGCCGACATCGGCATTTCCAGTCCGGGGGAAGTGTTTCACGAAAGAAAATCTGGAAGGAGACAGCCGATGGCCAAGAAATCGAAGAAACCAGCAAAGAAAGCCCCGAAAAAGGGCAAGTAACTAGCGGGTACGACAGATTTCGCAGAAGCGCCCTGATACTTGGGCGCTTCTGTATTTTTCGAGAAACGCAAATTCGCACTTAATCGTTCACTCCGCTCAGAGATTCTTCATGCGCCGGACAAATGGGTTTGTAGGCACAGCTCCGGCAGAAAAAATTCTGCTTTGCGGGAAAGTGTCCGGCGCGAAGCTCCGAAGCCACCTCCTGGATGATCTGCTCCGCTTTCTGAAGCTGCTTGGCGTCTCGCGTGGTCACCTGGATCTGGTTGTTTTGCAAATAGTGAAAAACAAGACGCACCGGGTCCCATTCGAAAATCTCTTTGGCGGCAATCGCATAGACGCTCAGCTGTAGACTCTTCCGGGCGTCGGCATCCTTCCTGGGCTTGCCCGTCTTGTAATCCACGATCTCCACTTGGTTGAGGCCCAGCGAATTCACCTGATCCATTCGTCCGGTAAGAATCACATTGTTTGCCAAGGGCAGCTCAAAGCCTTTCTCCTGCGCGAGAATATCGGGACCCGCTTCGATTATTGCGTGATAAAAGGCTTTGAGTTGCTGCAAACCGTCTTTCTTGTATTCCGCTTCCTGATAATCGTCTTCGTAACCCGCACTGCTCCATTCGGTTTCGTAGATGCGTTGGACTTCCTCGAAAGGCAGTTTTGTGCCCTTTTTGAACTGATCAAGGAATCGCTTCAGGGTGGTGTGCATTACGCTGCCGAAGCTGAGAGCGGCGCGCGGTCCTTCTTTTAGAGACCATACAGCGCCGAAGGCATACTGCTGCGGACACTTTCGATAATTCTCCACCGCGGAAGAACTGAGCTTCAGGGGTTCCGGGACACCCGGATGGTATTCCTCCGCCCACCTCGCGATGCGCGAGAAAATCTTGGACGGCTGGTCGTTGGGGGGAAAGAGATCCCTGGCCGGCAAGATTGTGGGCCGGGGCTGCCCTCGGTCGTCCTTCGGAATCTTCGGCGCAAGTTGCAGGACGTCCCGCCGTTTGATCGCGGGTTCCATGACGATGTCCTCGATAAAGACCGGAACTTTCCCCTTTTTTTCGGTCAGCGTCGTAACTGTCAGCCGATCCTCCGCCCGCGTCAGTGCGACGTAAAACAACCGGCGCTCCTCCTGAATGTGGAAATCCCCTTCGGGGAGCTCTTCCTTCATCAGCCGGTCGGGAAAAGTAAAAAGCGGCGAGCGGTCTGTTGCAGGGAACGCCTTCGAATTTACCCGCAGAAGAAATACGTGCGGAAATTCCAGTCCTTTCGCGCCATGTACGGTCATCAACTGCACCGCGTCGCCCGGCGCGTCGTCCTCGAGACTCAACGTTTCGCCGGCTTGCTGAAAATATTCCAGGTATTCAAGAAATTCAGGCAAGCCGCGAGTCTCACTCTTCTTTTCCCACTCGGCAATAAATTCTCCAAGGCGGTTCACATACTTGCGATCCTGCGCCGCCGCTTGTCGGGGAATCTCCAGCCAATCAACCAACTCGCCGAATAGTTCATGCGCTGTCCGGCGCTTCATCGTTTTCCGTTTTTCGCTCAGAAACTCGAGCAGGACGCTAATGGACGCGGCGGATGGATTGAACGGCAATTCCGTTTGTGGCGCCTGCAGCACATCGCAAAGCGAGGTGCCACGTTTCTTGCCCGCGCGTTCCGCCACTCGCACGAGATCTTCCGGCGTCATGTGCCACGCCGGCGCGGAGAGAACACGCGCGCAGGCAATATCATCGTTGGGAGTGGCGATAAGCTGGAGATAAGCAAGCACGTCCCGCACGAGCGGATGCTCCAGAATCGAAAGTTTTGAGATGACAAAGGGAATTTTTCGCCGCGACAACTCTTCCACAAGTTCGTTGCGATGCGCATGCTGCCTGTAAAGGACCGCAAAATCCTTCCATCGCCGCCCGGTTGCATGTAGCCGGGCAAGTTCGGAGGCCACCCAATACGCTTCTTCCTCCTTGTTCGTCAATTCCGCGATGCGGATCTTTTCACCTTCCGGTTTGTTGGGCTCCAGCACCTTTTTGGGAAATTCCGGGCTGACCTCGTTCATCGAGATCGCTTGCGTGGCCACGCGCAGAACGTTTGGTGTCGAGCGATAGTTCGCGGTCAGCGCCACCCGGTAGGGCGTGGAATCCTGACCCTCTTTCCATCCGGCAAAGCGTTCCAGGAAAAGCTTGAAACTTCCGAAGGAAGCGCCGCGAAAACGGTAGATGGCTTGGTCATTGTCGCCGACTACAACAATGTTCCGGGGTTCGGCACAAAGCAGCAGAAGCAATTCGAGCTGCGCGATGTTAGTGTCCTGAAACTCGTCCACCAGGATGTGCCTGTAGCGCTCCTGCAGTTGCCGCCGCAGCTTGGAATCCTTCTGAAGCAGCGAGACGGTTTCACTGATCAACCCGTTGAGCGCAACCGCTTTCTTCTCGCTAAGGAGCTCCTCACTTGCGAGATACGCGCGAGCGATTTCCCGCTGAAGTTCAACCTGCTCGGAACGTTCTTTAAACGTATCTTCATCCAAGCTATATCGGTCGGCCTCGAGCTCCGCTGCAAGTTGATCGGCAAACTCCTGATACTTCTCGCTGGACACAAGTTCGTCCTGGCAGCGCGAAAAAAACTCGATGAAATTGCTCAAAAACTGGCCCGGCTCCGCAAGCCTGCGGAATTTATCCAATTTCAGTCGCGCCAGATTGCGCCGCAGCAGTATCCAGTGATCGACCTTCTCCATCGCAATGCGATTCGGGTCAACCTCTTTCAGTAGGGTTTCGCAAAAGGAGTGAAAGGTAGATAGGACCACGTCTTTACCGCGCTCCCCGACGGCCTTCACCACGCGCCCTTTCATCTCGCCCGCCGCTTTTTTCGTGAACGTCAGCCCGAGAATGTTTTTGCCAAGCAACGAATCATCCGACTCGAGCAGGTGCCGGATACGCTCGGTAATGACCCGGGTCTTGCCCGTGCCCGCTCCCGCAATGACCAACAGCGGCCCTTCGTCGTGCGTAATGGCGCGCCGCTGCGCATCGTTCAGCTTCAGGCCACTATCCTTGGGTGAACCCAGATCAAAGAGTGTCTTGGTCATAGAGATCTAGAGCGACGATGATGGTTATCGTTGGGAGGCCTTACCAGTGGCGACCCTTTGGTTGAATTCAGCGGATTTTTTCCGTGGGACGGTCAGCGGGGTCCAGTGGCCGGCCTGCACCGCGAAATGTTTTGCCAGGAACGTGAGTTGGCCGACGTGGTAGGTGTAATGCGCGACTTGGCGATGAATGGCCTGCATGACCGAATGCGGCTCGGTGCGAATCTTGACCGTTTTCGAAATGTCTTCCTCGGTCAACGATTCCACAGCGCCGAATAAATAACCCCAGCCGCGTTTCCACATGGCCAACAATTCCTCGCGGGTTGCCGGCGGCTCCTCAAACTCCGAATCACGGTTGCGGTCCGGCTTTTCTCCATCGCTGGTCAGAAAATCCGTCCAGCGGGAGCGCATGTTTCCCGACATGTGCTTCACGATGATCGCAATGGAATTCGACTCGCCATCCAGCGTGGAGAACAGGCCCGAATCCGGGCACTGCTCCATAGCGCGATCCGCGAGTTTCTTGTAATACCGGAAAAGAGAGAGCGAATCCTGCAAATAAGAGGTGCTGAACTGATGTGCCATGAGGGCATTTTGCCGCCCGGCGATTTTTAAAGCAAGATTCACATGACCCGTAGTAGACTTTGGATCCCGACCTACCCTCTACGAAACCCTTCTGGAGATAACTTATGCCTATCAGTCAGATCCTTCTTCCTGAGTTCGATCAGGAAAATGCAAATACCCGCAAGACTTTGGAACGCGTGCCCGACGACAAATGGGATTGGAAGCCCTACGAGAAATGCGGAACGCTGGGCTGGATGGCCGGCCACGTTGCCACGTTGAATGATTGGACGACGCAAACGTTTAAGACCGACGAACTGGACTTTGCACCGGTCGGGGGGCCGCAGTATCAGCCACCGAGCACGAAGAACCGCAAAGAACTGCTGGACGCTTTCGATAAAGCGACGACGGAAGCGCGTGCTGCACTGGCAGGGGCGAGCGATGACTCGTTCGAGAAGCCCTGGACACTGCTTATGGGCGGCAAGGTGCTCTTCACCATGCCGAAGTACGCCGTCTTGCGTGGCTTCTGTTTCAACCATGCAATTCATCACCGCGCTCAACTGACCATGTACCTTCGCGCCCTGAACGTGCCCGTCCCCGGTTTGTACGGCCCTAGCGCCGACGAAAAAGGCTGATACCTCGACCGTCTCACAGCCGGTAAAGCACGTAAAATCAAACGCAAGCGAGGGGAGCGCTGTCCGCTCCCCTTCATTTCCGGTAAATAAACTTCCCTGCCGCATGCCTGTATAATTCATATTCGGCCGTCTTGGAGGTCTTCTAATGGAAACCCCTATCATTTTGTCCGCAGTACGCACACCAATTGGCAAGTTTCAAGGTGGGCTCGCTAGCTTTAATGCGCCGGAACTAGGGGGTAAGGTTGTGGCCGAAGCGGTGCGCCGTGCCGGGATCGAGGCCAAACAGGTGGACGAAGCGATCCTGGGAAACGTGGTACAGGCAGGAATCGGGCAGAATCCTGCGCGGCAGGCTGCGCTCAAGGGCGGATGCGATCCGCGCGTTGCTGCCATGACCATCAATAAAGTCTGTGGCTCGGGCCTGAAGGCGGTGGCCCTGGCGGCTCAGGCCGTACAGCTCGGCGAAAGCGACGTCGTCGTGGCAGGTGGAATGGAATCCATGTCCAACTGTCCCTATCTGCTTCCGCAGGCTCGCACGGGATACCGCATTGGCGATGGAAAACTGGTGGACTCGATGATCTGGGATGGTTTGTGGGACGCGTACGAGAATTTTCACATGGGGATCACCGGCGAGTTGGTTGCAGAAAAATACGGCATTACCCGTGAGGAGCAGGACAAATTTGCGTACGAGAGCCACCAGAAAGCCACCAAAGCCCGCACGTCGTGTTTCCTCGAAGCGCAAATCCTGCCGATTGAAGTGCCGCAGAAAAAAGGGGATCCAATTGTCATAAAGTACGACGAGTCGCCGCGCGAGGATACAACCCCGGAGGCACTGGCGAAATTGAAGCCGGCGTTCAAGAAGGATGGCACGGTAACTGCCGGAAACGCGCCCGGAACGAACGACGGGGCTGCTGCGCTGGTGGTGACGAGCGAACGCACTGCCCAGCGGTTCGGAAAAAAGCCCATGGCACGAATCGTGGCGCAAGCCGTCAGCGGCGTGGAACCCAAGTGGGTGATGATGGCCCCCGTGGACGCCGTTGAAAAGATTCTGACCAAGACGGGCTGGGACCGCGATAGAGATGTGGACCTCGTGGAACTGAACGAAGCCTTCGCAGTTGCTGCGATCGCTGTGACGCGGCAGTTGAAACTGAACCCGGATAAGGTGAACGTAAACGGCGGAGCCGTGGCGCTGGGTCATCCAATCGGAGCATCGGGAGCCAGAATTCTAGTGACGCTACTCTACGAATTGCAACGCAGGAATCTGAAGCGCGGCATTGCAGCCCTGTGTCTCGGTGGCGGCAACGCGGTCGCCCTCGCGGTTGAAATGGCCTGAGTTCGCTTACCGTCCGTGCGTAGGAGATTCGACAGGTGCGCCTTTGCCCAGTTCATCGCGCGCGGCCTTAATCCGGTCGCCAATGTCTCCGTTGGGCCCAGTAATGCAGAAAGATTATGAGCGCAGTCTCTCCCGTCATGTGGTGATGAATCGCCACCACATCGAGACCATTCTCTTCCGAAAGCGCCTTCCTTCGTTTCGATGCGCCGCTTTGGTCAGAACGGCCCAGCCTCCAAAGCCCAACGGTGTGGGCCTCGGAAACCCCTTGAACAGTCATTGTCAAACCCTTGCGAGGAATCTTCACCTTCAAAATATCGGCTTTAAGTCACCCCTGCGATCGAGTTTTTCCAAACTGCATTGTGTCGCCCATTTCTGACGTAGGAAACTCCTGAAGCAGAGGAGCGCGGACTCAATCCAGAGAGTACCACTGTCGAATCCGACGCTGTGCCTTCTGTGGAACCGGAAAATTGGTATCTTGCAAACCTCGGAGTTGCGTTTGAGCGAGGTGCGCAAGTATGCTTTGCGGCACCACGGACGAGTAGCGGCCGAGTCGCGAGGGAACACTCCCTGGTCGCTATACTTGGTCTGGGACCAAGACAAATTTTCGAGAAGCGAGCAGGAACGCGGAAGCGGAGCATATTCAATGAAGCTCTCTATTGAAAGCAACAACGGCACGAGTCGAAGAGCGCTGGCACGGAGGTTGTTCTTTTCGATTCTCGCCGCAATTCTGTTGAGCTACTGCGGATTTTGCAGCACCGCCAAGGGCCAGGAGAAAAATCCGCTTGCAGGAGATCCCAAGTCGGCGAAGCTGGGGGAATCTCAGTTTCGAGCGAATTGCGCGTTCTGTCACGGTCTGGGCGCGAAAGGTGGCGGTCGCGGACCTGACCTGACCCGAGCACAGAAGAAACACGGCAATGCGGACTCGGATCTATTCCGGACGATTAATGATGGCGTGCCTGGTACATCCATGCCGCAAAACGGAGCCACCCAGCAGGGCGTGGGCATGACCCCGGATGAAATCTGGCAGGTGATTACCTACATTCGGAGCGTCGAAGTGAAAAACACGGGAGCACTGGCGGGGAATCCTGCGCACGGCAAGGAACTCTTTTATGGCTCTATCGGTTGCTCGACGTGCCACATGATCTCAGGAAAAGGTGGAAGGCTCGGGCCGGACTTGACCGCTGCAGGCACAGCGCGATCCGTGGACTATTTGAAAGAATCAGTTCGCGCACCGAGCAAGCGATTGGCGCAGGGAATTTCCGAAGCAATGAAAGAGTTTTCCCAGGAGTACGAGACAGTCAGCGTGGTGACCCAAGATGGCACGGCATTCCAAGGCGTGGTGTTGAATGAAGATAGCTTTACCATCCAGATGCTGGACGTGCGTGAACAGATTCACTCGTTCGACAAAGCCCAGTTGAAATCCTATGAGAAGACGCGAACCTCCTTGATGCCGGCTTACGATGCGAAAACGGTAGGCGAGAAGGATCTGGATGATCTTATCGCGTATCTGCTGAAGATCGGCAGCGAGCAGGGAGGCCCACAGTGAAACCTATTCTCCGAATGGTGACTGTGTCGAGTCTGTCGCTGGCCTTTATCTATGCGGCGACTGGTCAAGTGACCTCCACCCGGTTGCTGGAATCTTCGAAAGAACCGCAGAACTGGCTGATGTACTCCGGCGATTACGCAGGCCGCCGTTATAGCGCGTTGGATCAGATCACCACGGCGAATGCAGCGAACCTGATTCCGAAGTGGGCGTATCAAACGATGGCCGGCGGCAAGTTTGAAACCACGCCGCTTGTCGTGGACGGCATTCTCTATGCCACAGGGCAAGATGACCGTGTGTTTGCACTCGACGCGAAAACCGGGCGCCCCATCTGGCAGTACCAACGCCCATTGCCCGGCGACATCCGTCCCTGCTGTGGGAAAGTAAACCGTGGCCTCGCCATTCTGGGCGACAAAGTCTTTGTTGGGACGTTGGATGCTCACGTGATGGCGCTCGACACCAAAACCGGCAGCGTCGTATGGGACGTCAGCGCCGTGGACTATCGCAAGGGCTACAGCTTCACGCTCGCGCCGCTCGTCATCAAGAATCTTGTCCTGCTCGGCGTTTCCGGAGGCGAATACGGCATTCGCGGATTTATCGACGCCTACGATGTCGGCACCGGCGAACGGAAGTGGAGATTTTATACCACGCCGGGACCAGGCGAGCCCGGCCACGACAGCTGGGAAGGCGACTCCTGGAAGATTGGCGGCGCCCCGGCGTGGATCACCGGCGTATTTGATCCTGTGACAAACACCACTTACTGGACAACGGGAAATCCCTCGCCTTCGAATCGCGGCGAAGGGCGCGCGGGCGACAATCTATACAGCAACAGTCTATTGGCGCTTGATCCCGACACCGGCAAATTAAAATGGTATTACCAGTTTACGAAGCACGACGAACATGATTACGACGCCACCCAGGTACCCGTCATGATGGACTATGGCGGAAAGCATCTGATCGTTCAGGCAAACCGCAATGGGTTTTTCTACGTCATTGACCGGGAAACCGGGAAATTAGTTTTCGCGACTCCCTATGCACAACAAACCTGGAGCGATGCCAAGGATGCGTCGGGAAGCCCAGTTGCGCGCAAGGGCTCCTCGCCCACGCCGGAAGGAAATCGCACATGCCCTGGCGCAGCGGGAGCAACCAACTGGATGTCGCCGACTTACGATCCGCAATCCGGCCTGTTTTACGTCACGGCGCGGGAGCAATGTGACATTTTCAGCACCGCGCCACAACCTTACGATCAAGGACACGCCTATTACGGCAGTGCCTATTTCCCCAATGACGACGCCCAGCCTTTTTGGGGCGCGTTGCGGGCAATCGATACAGGCGATGGAAAGCTCAGGTGGGAGTTCAAGCATACTTCTCCCACATGGGCCGGGGTACTCTCCACCGCGGGAGGAGTCGTGTTTACAGGCGATGCGGAAGGCAACTTCATCGCATTGGAGGCAAACTCAGGCAAGGTCTTGTGGCATTTCCAGTGTGGAGCTTCGGTGTACTCCTCGCCGATGGCATTTGCGGTGAACGGCAAACAATATGTCGCCGTCGCGGCGGGCTCCACGTTGTTTACGTTCGGCCTGCCTTAGTAGAAAAGTTCAAGCGCCATCCGCTGCCACGGTGGCTCCCGAAGGATTCGTCCCGGATTTCGAGGGAGTAAGATCCGCGCCGCAATACGCGCAAAACTTATTCGTATCGGAAACCTCGTGCTGGCATTTCGGGCAGGCGGGATGCAGATTGTATTTGCAGCTCGGGCAGAAATTGTAGCGTGCGGAAACTGTTGCCGAACATTGCGGACATGTGAACGGCAAAGGTTCGCGAACCAGCAAGTAAATAATCAAACCAATGAAGAGATAAGCCGGAGAAAGGATCAGCACCAGCACAGTCCATAGACCCGGACTCATGCCGCGGCGTTGCGCGTCCCGATAAACGTATCCAAGCATGAATAGCCAGAAAGAGATAAAAATAGCGGCAGCGGTGATGACCCCCGCCAGGGCCAGGCATGCAAGCAACGGTTTATCGCGCAATTCCGGCGGAAAAACCTCCTCTCCCGTCTGCATGTGCAAGAGATTGGCGGCCACGCCAATAATGAGCGCCACGATGTAGAGGGAGAAACAGGTCCGGATCAGCCAACGCGGAATCACACGCAACTCATCGCGAAAGCGCGTGCGCTCTTTCTTCCTGCGGAAGCGGATCATGCGGAGCCGTTGATTGAATGAGTCCGACATAATATTCCTCGAATTAAATTCACAAAAAGTCTTTGCTCTGCAAGCGACTTCTAGGAGGCGCGCTAGGTAAAACAAAACGCAACCTGGCCGCCACTAAAGCTGCGTTCTTCCCGGCGATGCTAACGCCCGCTGGTGAAGCACTATCCCCACCGCGATAAGTGCCGGCACTGCCCACCAAAGCACAAATCCAAACTCCAGTGCCAGCTTGGGCAGTCCAAACTCTGTTCCCAGCCAACCGAACCCGCGCCAGATAAGCGGAGCGCTGAAAATGCCGAGCAGCCAGCTCATTCCCGTAAGCAGCCAAAGCACAAAGCCATTCCGCGGCCGCCGCACGGTTTCCTGGGCACGAAGTCGCACGCGCAATTGCGTTCTTGCTGCAAGATCTGCGGGGACCGCCACCGCAGCACTCCGCAGCGCACCAAGAAGTCTGCGCGTTGTCTCGGCCTCGCGCGCACAGTCGTCGCAAGTCTGCAGATGCTGTTCCAGCCAACTCTGCGAGGCTGGCGAGATGCCTTCGATCAGAGATTCAGCCAGCAGTCCCTGCGCACGGGCATGAATGTTTTCCCTCATGCAGCACCTCCCGGCAGTACAGATCTCAGCGCAGTCAAACCACGGTAAAGCCGCGACTTCACGGTCGAGATAGGAGCAGCAAGAATGGCCGCGATCTCCTCAAGACCTAGCTCTTCTTGAAAACGAAGCAAAAGGACTTCGCGATAATAGGGAGCAATTTTCAAGAGGGAAATCTGCACGGCTTGCTCGTTCTCGCGAGTGACCAAAATCTCCAAAGCGGACGCGGCGCGATCATCCGGCGGTTCGTATGGTTGACCGGTATCCGCATTCGCAAAATCCTCGATACTGGAAAACTTCTTGCGGCGTGAAGCGTCAATGACTAGATGTCGCGCAATCGCAAAGAGCCAGGAATCAAATTTCGACTGGCCATCATACTGATGGCCGCGCTCCAGTACCCGTATCCAGGTTTCCTGAAAGAGGTCTTCCGCCAAAGCTCGATCCGAAGTCAAAAAAAGAAGATAGCGGTACAGCCGAGTCTGATACTGGGCGATCAGGCCATCCAGGAGATCCGGGTCGCGGCGGCGAAGCCCTTGGGCTAGAGCTCTGGAATTGTCGGTCATTGCAGCGGTAGAGTAAAACGGCCGCGAAAGGGCGCCGATCGCTTGCGCGTAAGTGGTCATACTATCCTGTATACGAAGGCAGAGGGAGAAAAGACGCAAGCGGTTACCTGCTCGTAACTCATTCTAAAAACAACGCTTAGATTGAGCCGCGCATGGCCTGGCCGCAGTGCGCACGAAACGGAAGCAAGCTAAAGTGCAAGGGAGGCCGTATAATTCCGCTGGTCTCTGCGCAACCCGCTCTGGAAGAAATCACTATGCAAGCAAGGAAAGGAAACCTCTCGATGGCTCAGCTAAGACTGCGTGGTCTCCAGTTCGCACTTGTCATTGCCGCGGCCGCGTTCAGCGCCGCTGCATTGCCTGCGCAAGGTTTGGATTATCCAGTCGCGCGCAAGACGGACCAGGTCGATGACTATCACGGCGTGAAAGTTGCCGATCCGTATCGCTGGCTTGAAGATGACAATTCCGCGGAGACGGCCAAATGGGCGGAAGCGGAGAACAAAATCACCCGCGCGTACCTGGACAAGATCCCCTATCACGTGGCGGTCAAGACGCGGCTCGAACAACTGTTCAACTATCCGAAATACACTGCGCCTTTTCTAAAGGGTGAATATCTCTTCTTCACCAAGAATGACGGCTTACAGAACCAGAGCGTCGTATACGTCCAGAAGGGGCTGGACGGCACTCCGGAACTTTTGCTGGACCCGAATACGTTCTCCACGGACGGAACCTCCCGCCTCGGCATATTCGAAGTCTCCGAGGACGGCCGCTTCGGAGCCTACGGTGTTTCGGTCGGCGGCTCCGACTGGCAAGAAGCTCACGTCATCGAAGTAACTACGAAAAGGGTTATGCCCGACGACCTGAAGTGGTTGAAGGCGACAGACATCGCTTGGGCCGGCAAAGGATTCTTCTACAGTCGGTACGACGCTCCCGCGGACGGCCACGATCTTTCCTCCAAGAACGAATTTCAAAAGGTGTACTACCACAAGCTGGGGACGGGCCAAGCCGAAGACGAGTTGGTTTACGAGGACAAGGCCAATCCGCAGCGGTTCCATGAAGTCGCGACTACAGAGGACGAGCGATTCGCGATTTTGTACGATAACGACCCCGGCAAAGGCAAGCGCGGCAACTCCATTTTCTTCCGTGACCTCTCGAAGAAAGAAACCCGCTTCGCCCCCATCGTTGCCGAAGTGACTGACGACACCTACGAAGTAGTCGACAACATAGGCGATAAGTTTCTCGTTTACACCAATCACAATGCGCCAAACTACAAGCTGGTCCTGTTTGATCCCGCGGATCCGCAATCTCCCTGGAAAGACCTGATCTCCGAGAAACCCGACGCGCTGGTAAATGCGGCTGCACTGGGCGGGAAGATTTTCGTCACCTATCTCAAGGATGTGGCCAGCCACGTCTATGTCTATAGCCAGAGCGGCAATCTAGAAAATGAAATTCAACTTCCCGGTGCGGGCACGACCGGAACCTTCCTGGGCAACCCTCAGGATAAGACCGCCTTTTTCCTTTTTTCTTCGCTGAACTATCCACCAACAGTTTTCCGTTACGACCTCGATCCGAAAAAAGTGAGCGTCTATCGTGCTCCGGAAATTCCCGGCTTTCGCCCGGATGCGTATGAAACGCACGAGATTTTCTACAACAGCAAGGATGGCACTCGGATTCCCATGTTCCTGGTCTACAAGAAAGGTCTGAAACTGAACGGCGCGAATCCTGCGGTGCTCTTTGGATATGGCGGATTCAATATCACCAACGCTCCCGCCTTCAATTCGCTGCGCCTAGCCTTGCTGGAACAGGGGTTCGTGTTCGTCTCCGCAAATCTGCGCGGTGGCGGCGAGTACGGCGAAAAATGGCACGAAGCGGGAACCAAGCTGAAAAAGCAAAACGTGTTCGACGATTTCATCGGCGCAGCCGAATGGCTGATCGCGAATAGGTACACCTGTTCTGAAAAACTGGCCATCACGGGCGGCTCGAACGGCGGCCTCCTTGTCGGCGCAGTCATAAATCAGCGCCCGGATCTTTTTCGCGCGGCGGTGCCTCTGGTCGGTGTGATGGACATGCTGCGATTCCAGAAATTCACCATCGGCTGGAATTGGTCGGCCGATTACGGCTCCAGCGATAACCCCGACGAATTCAAGGCTCTGTATGCTTATTCGCCGCTGCACAACATTAAACCCGGCGTGAAATATCCGGCCACACTCATCACCACCGCGGACCATGACGATCGCGTCGTTCCGGCGCATTCCTTCAAATACGCGGCAACTCTGCAAGCGGAGGCGAGCAAACAGGATCCCGTGCTCATCCGCATCGAGACCAAATCAGGCCACGGCGCAAGCAGCACGTCCAAGCAAATCGATCTGAACGCCGACATCTTTACCTTCCTCTTTTACAATCTAGGTGTAACGCCGAAATATTAGTTGCAGGCGCAGAAGAATCGAGACCTACATCCATGATCTGCCCCAATTGTCAGGCTGAATACCGCGAAGGATTCTCACGCTGCGCTGATTGCGACGTAGATCTGGTGGAACCTTCTCCCGACGCACTCGTGGCCACACAGGCCGCTTCGTCCGCTGCCGAAACTGAAGATCCATTTTGCGAATTTTGGAAAGGCGAGGATGCCCGGGTGCGCGCAGAGCTCTGCGACATTTTGTCCGAGGAAGGAATCGCGATTCGAACTTTCGAGTGGCAGGATCACCTTTTCAACCGGACCAGCTTTCCAATATTTCGAATTGCTGTCCCTTTTTCGATGTTCGACCGCGCGGAAAAAGCCGTGGCGGACGCCTATGGCAGCGCGGAGGAAGCAGACAACATAATGAATCCCAGCGAGGAGAACAGCCCCGAATTTCGAAAATTGATTGAATCGCCCTCGGAGGAGAAACTAAAAGGGCCACCAAGGGAAGAAGTGCCCAGCTTCTGGGAGGAGCTGACTTGGAAAAGAAAAAAGACGGCAATCGAACCGGAAGAAGAACAAGGTGAGGAAAAGGGTGGAAACGAATAAGGGAAATGCTAAACGGGAGAATGGAATGAAGTTGGAAGCGATCAAAACGGTAGCGGTCCTGGGCGCGGGAACTATGGGTAACGGTATCGCACACGTTTTTGCGCGGGCGAGCTACAATGTCATCCTGCGCGATGTCGAAGAGAAGTATCTGCAACGGGGCATGGAGATGATCGAGAAGAATCTCGATCGCGAGGTGAAGAAGGCGAAACTGACCGCGGCGGAGAAACCACAGGTCCTGGCCCGCCTAAAGCCCACAACAGATTTCGCCGCAATTGCGGCCGCCGATTTTGTCGTGGAAGCCGTGCCCGAAAAACTCGAAATTAAGCGGTCCGTACTCGGTGAAGCAGATCGTCTGCTACGGCCGGAAGTAATCATTGCCAGCAATACCTCTTCCATTTCCATGACCTCCCTCGCGGCGATGACCAAGCGCCCAGACAAATTCGTCGGGATGCATTTCATGAATCCCGTGCCCATGATGGTGCTGGTGGAAGTCATCCGCGCCCTGCAAACCAGCGACGAGGCCTTTGCCACAACGATGGAACTCGCAGGAAGGCTGGGCAAAACCCCAGTCGCTGTAAACGACGCCCCAGGCTTTGTCTCCAACCGCGTTCTAATGCCACTCATCAACGAAGCAGCCTACACGGTCATGGAAGGCGTCGCCACTCCGGAAGCCGTAGACGCGGTCTTGAAATTAGGCATGAACCATCCCATGGGACCGCTGGAATTAGCGGATTTCATCGGTTTGGACATCTGCGTGGATATTCTGAACGTTCTGCTCGAAGGGCTAGGCGACCCCAAATACCGCGCCTGCCCGCTGCTCAAGAAATATGTCGCCGCCGGCTGGCTAGGCCGCAAAAGCGGCCGAGGCTTCTACGACTACGCCAAGCGATAAGCGGACGATACGAGCGAATAAGAAGCAAAACTAGTATTTGCTTTTTGTTCGCCCTTCCAGTATGGTGTTCTTCTAAGTTTTCAACAGGTGACCCATGTCCAACGCGCCAATCAATGTTCTAAGCTGCATCGAACATGAGAGACTCGCATTTGAGCTCCTCGAGGTTCGCACGCGTGGTCAACACCTGGCGCGGTTGCGTTCCCTAAGCCGGGAAGAGCAGTCCGAGTGGGACCGGCGAGAGCGGGCAGCCACGGTAAGCCTGATCGATCACGATCTGGAGCACGGGTGCAATCGTTGAAAGCTTGGGCCCAAGGCTGACGGCAAGAGTTAAGATAGTGTGTTCAAATACGAAATGGTAATATACAGCAACCGTAACGTTTTTGGAGAAGCTGCGCGCTGTTCCCGGTGCCTGCTTCCACACACGAATTCCGGCAGCCTGTTCACAATTTTCCTAATTTCCTCGACCGAGGTGTCAAATGACAGATGAAAGAGCAAAGTTACTCGAAGCGGCAATCTCGCAGATCGAAAAATCCTACGGCAAGGGCTCGATCATGCGGTTGGGCAGCAAGGATGTGCTCGTGCCGGTGAGTGTGATTCCATCGGGATGCCTATCCATTGATGCCGCGCTGGGCGTTGGCGGATTTCCCCGCGGCCGGGTAATCGAGATTTATGGCCCTGAATCGGGGGGCAAAACAACAATGACTCTGCATGTCATAGCAGAAGCGCAGAAGTTGGGTGGGCAGGCGGCCTTTATCGACGCCGAACACGCGCTCGATCCAGTCTATGCGCGCAAATTGGGCGTGGACGTGGACAATCTTCTGGTCTCGCAACCGGACCACGGCGAACAAGCCCTCGAAATTGCCGAAACCCTGATTCGTTCAGGCGGCGTAGATGTAGTGGTGGTGGACTCCGTGGCAGCGCTCGTGCCCAAAGCCGAACTCGAAGGTGAAATGGGCGATCCGCAAATGGGTCTGCAAGCCCGCCTGATGTCCCAGGCGCTGCGCAAACTGACCGCCATCGTATCGAAATCGAAAACCTGCCTGATCTTCATCAACCAGATCCGCGAAAAGATCGGCGTCATGTTCGGCAATCCGGAAACCACAACCGGTGGCCGCGCCCTGAAGTTCTATGCCTCGATGCGTGTGGATATTCGCCGCATACAGGCGATCAAGGAAGGCGACCGCGTGGTGGGCTCGCGAACCAGAGCCAAGATCGTGAAGAACAAGGTCGCGGCTCCGTTCCGCGAAGCGGAATTCGACATTCTCTACGGAGAGGGGATTTCGCGCGAAGGCGATTTGATTGATCTTGGCGTGGATAAAGGCGTGATCGAAAAATCCGGCACATGGATGAGCTACGGCGGAGAGCGCATGGGCCAAGGCCGGGAAAACGCTCGCGTATTCCTCAAAGAAAATAAGGACATCCGCGACAAAATCGAGAATGCCTTGCGCAAAAAAATGGAGATTCCTCAGCCTGGCCAGAATTCCGCCGTACCCGCAAATGGCGCGAACGGAGCGAATGGTCAAGTGAACGGAACTCCGGAGCGCCCACCGGTAAAGACCAACGCCGCCGCCGCCGGAGCCGACGCAAAGGGAAAACCCGCACGATAATTCTTAACAGCAAAACCCTCCAAGGGGCGCGAATGAGCGCCCCTTTCTATTGGCTCGCCATAACCGCCCCCGGAATGCAACAAGGCAAGAAATAGCCAAATCCTCAGCAAAACCGACTGCCCGAGGGACCGCAGGCCTCCGGGCGCAAGGACAGGGAGCTGGGTAAAAGCTGAACCCCCGGCCAACGTTCAAAACAAAGCACATATGTCCGTACTGGGCCAAGGAAGCTATTGCCAGGACAGGACCTCACCCAGTAGACTTCGCAACAGTGAATGAGCGGCGTGCTCACTCATCCGCGGCCGAAGAAAGCCTTTGAATCGCGGATAAGCAAAGCGGCATCTCATAGTCGGAATCTTTAGCGGCAGAAGTTGACCCAGTTGAGTGGTTCAAGTATTGTCGAGCAACTTCAATCGGCACGGAATGGGAAGTTTAAACGAATGATAAAAGGCCTATCTAAAATTGTCTTGACGGGGATGTTAGTGAGCACGTTTGCCGCGCCCGCTCCGGCGGCAGAACCCGCAGCGCAGCCTATCGAAAGCACCCATTCCAAGGCACGGTCGAAGTCCAAATCAAAGACCGTTTCGCGCGTTCATCACCTCGTGCTGCGCTACCGCGGCGTTCCCACCTATGCGGATTCGTTCAGCACAGACGATCCCACTTACGACGATCCGATCGTCCGTAAGGCTGTGGTCGATGGCCTTGGAAAATACAACGGCTCTGTCGTGGCGGTCGATCCCAATACAGGTCGGATCCTGACCGTGGTCAACCAAAAAATCGCTTTCGGCGATGGTTACATCCCTTGTTCCACCATCAAGCCGACGATCGCCATCGCTGCCCTTGAGGAAAATGTAATCACGCGGGACACCATGCTCAAAGTGAGCCGCCGCAAATACATGAATTTGACTGACGCCCTTGCGCATTCGAACAATGTTTTCTTCGAAGAGCTCGGCCGCCGCATGGGATTTGACACAGTTTCAAAGTACGGCCGTCTGCTCGGACTCGGCGAGCTTGCTGGTTACAACCTACCAGAAGAGCATCCGGGCTCTTTCCCAACTCAGGCACCGGCGTTCGGCGGCGTAGCCAGAATGTCCAGCTTCGGCGAAGGCATTCAGATGACCCCGCTGCAGTTGGCGGCATTGGCTGCAGCGTTCGCGAACGGCGGCACCCTTTATTATTTGCAATATCCTCGCACGCAAGAGGATGTGCAAGCATTCACGCCGCGCGTGAAGCGCGATCTCAACATTGCGAATGTCCTTCCAGAAGTACGCGAAGGCATGCTGGCCGCGGTACTCTACGGCACCGGACGGTTGAGCTACGATGTCGGCGGCGACGAAACTCCGCTTGGCAAAACGGGCACCTGCGATGACCACACGACTCCATCCCGCATCGGGTGGTTCGTAAGCTACGCGGATGGAGCTCATCCCAAGATTGCGCTTGCTGTTCTGCTCCGCGGAAATACCCGGCGCGTGAAGGGCCCAACCGCTGCCCAGGTTGCCGGTCACATCTACCGCAACCTTCGCGAACAAAATTATTTCGGCGAGCCGGTAAAAACCGACCCGGTGCAAACCCTAACTTCCGGCAAGTAAATCACACCAGATCCTCGGCATAAGAACAGTCTCAAGGCGGGGTTTGGCGAGAGCCTTTTTCTTTGTAAGACACGCGGTCACGCCAATGCGGTTGTGATCGAATGCTGCGAATCTTCCAGATCATTGCAAATCGGACCCCGCTACACACCGGAATTGACCTTCCCTTGGAATTGGGTGAAAAAAGACAACTGAAGTATTCTAAATGGCAGTCCTGTACGCTTTGAGGGCATCTGAAGCTGTTGCGTTGACCGCGCAAAACAAAACATCTGGGGGAAGTGTGAACCTAGGCAGTTTTACCAGAATTGCCATCGTACTAGTTGTGGGACTGGGGATCGATGGGTACGCGATGTATCAACGGGTCAAATCCGTTCAGCAATATCAGCAGGAAGTGCAGGCTGCCAAAGTAGAGGCACGGAAGTTTCAGGCCAATGTTGTTGTTCCGACCGAGAAACGCGTCCCCGCGGGCGAGAATTTTGCCGCAGCGCTCGAGAAACTTGGCTTGAGCGCGCAGGCAGCGGCAAACGCCACGACCGCCGCCTCGCAAGCGTTCAATCTTCGCCAGTTGCGTGCCGGAAACACCATCACCGTGAGGCGTTCCGTCGAAGGAACCTTGAAGGAAATCGATTACAAGATCGACCCAGACCGCGTGCTCCGCATCGTGCCGCAAAGCGATGGGTTTTCCGCGGAGGTGAAGGCCATCGCTTCGCGTGTAGAAGTTGTCACTGTGAGCGGAACCCTGCAGGATTCGCTTTTTAACGCTGTCGAAGACGCCGGGGCATCGCCGGAAGTGGCCATGAAACTCGCGCAAATCTTTGCCTACGACATGGATTTCTACACCGATCCGCGCAAGGGAGATACGTTTCGCGTTGTTCTGGAGAAGAAAAAATATTTTGACGGAAAAACCGCGGGTTACGGCAGGATCCTTGCTGCCGAATACAAGAACAGCAGCCGGAACTACGAAGCGCTTCTGTTTCACGATCCCAATGGTAAGCCGGCATACTACAGCGCCGACGGGAAATCCCTTCAGAAGGCGTTTCTAAAGTCCCCGCTGAAATTTGGTGCGCCGGTCACTTCGCATTTCAGCAGGGCCCGCTTTCATCCCATACTGAAGATTTACCGCCCGCATCTCGGAACGGACTATGGGGCCCCGGTAGGCACGCCGGTGCAGACGATTGGAAGCGGGCGCGTCCTGTTCGCCGGACGTAAAGGCGGCGATGGCAACATGGTGCATGTAGTCCACTCCAACGGCTACGAAACGATGTATCTGCATCTGTCAAAACTGTTCGTTCACAACGGCGAACACGTAGAGATCGGAAAAACGATCGGTTTGGTGGGCAGCACTGGTCTCTCTACTGGACCCCACCTGGATTTTAGGGTTCTTCAAAAAGGACAATTCAAGAACTTTGAGAAGCTCGGGCTGCCGCCATCAGATCCCGTGGCGAAAAAGAACTCCGCAGAATTTGCGGCGCTGCGGGAGAAGTGGCTGCCCGTGTTAAAGGGCCGCGAAATTATCGATGCCAATCGCACGGACACGAAAAGTGCCACCTACCGCTGAACTAGCCCATTCCACTTTCGCAAGGTTAATAAATAATTGGCAATTTGCCAAAGTCCGCTTCCAGGTCTTCGGTAAATCGAAGAATCAGCAAGGTGCGGTCGTCATGCGGCGGCCGGCCGACGCCGGCATGCTCATCCGTGGCTTTCACGATCCGCTGCGCGATAGTGTAGCCGGGATCCTGCACCGCCACTTCTGACAGAAGCTTCTTCAGCCTTCCCACTCCATACTCTTCCATGTCGGCATTCGTAGATTCGTGAATTCCGTCGGAAGCGAACACCACGACGTCTCCCGGTAATAGAGGCAGTGTCACTTCCTCGTATTCCGCTTCCGGTAGCAGACCGAGAGGCATGCCGGATACTTGGATTTCAGTCACCTCGCCATTTCGCACCAACAGCGGAAAAGTCCCTCCCGCATTCGCAATAGTCAATTCGCGCAGTGCCGCATCGTACACGGCAAACTGCAGAGCGATGAAACGAGCATCGAGTCGCGCGGCAAGAAGGCGTGAATTCATCAAGCCCAACATCTCCTCTGGCTGCGCCTGGCGGTCGTTCACAAGTTCGCGAAGAATCCCGATGGCCAGCGAGCCGTACAACGCCGCTGCCGTGCCTTTGCCGGACACGTCCCCATTTGCAATAGCCAGCCGGCCGATCCCATAGGGAAGTAAGTCGTAAAAATCACCGCCCAATTCTCGCGCGGGTATGTACGCAGTGGCGAGATCGAGGCCAGGAACCTCTTTCGCTCCCGTAGGCAGGAGCTGCCGCTGGATTTCCCGCGCTGTTTCAAGATCATTCTGCAAGCGCGACTGGTTCTCGCGAGCATCTTCGAATAGCCGCGCGTTTTCCAGCGACACCGCAATAAAGGGACCAAGAATATTTAGCAAGCGCTCGTGCTCCTGCGTGAAAGCGTTAGGCTGCGTGCTTTCCAGATCCAACACCCCAATCAGGCGGCCTTGCAGAAGTAAAGGAACCGCCAGCTCCGAGCGCACTTCCACCTCGGACCCACACGCCAGATACCGAGAATCCAGGCGGACATCATTTACCCGAAGCGTACGGCGTTCCGCGGCCGCGGCGCCGGTGATTCCCTCGTTAAGCGGAACATTCACCCGCGACGGAATGGTGTCCTGATATCGCATGGAAAAGACACTCTCCAGGATCTGCATGGATTCATTCCACAGCATTACGGTAAACACATCGTAGTTCACGAATTTCTTTACCCGCTCCGCGATTCTCTCCAACAGCTCGCTTCGATCCAGAATCGAAGTCAGCTCGTGACTCACCTCGTAAAGAAGCGATAGCGTGGCAGCCTGTTCGGGCTGCCCCACATAAACCGTGGCGTGACGCGGATCCGCCTCTCCGAGAACGGAGAACGGGTAAAATGGGGGACTCTGTTCCATGATTACGATTGTAGCTTCTGTTGGTTAGATGTGAGGAGAGGAACTTCGTTTCATCGCATTTCCATCAATCTTCACGTGCGCATTTTTCTATCGAGGGAACCCCGACTCCAGAAATGTATGGGTGGGCTGGAATTAAAACCTAGCAACACAAGATAGCCGGCTGGATTCAATTGCGTCGCAATTTCGAGGCCAGGATTATGCCAGCGAGCCCAGCACCCAGCAACATCAGCGAGGACGATTCCGGTGTCGCGATAGGTGGTGGCCCAGGCAGGGGACCAGGTTCAGGACCCGCGCCAGGACCCGGCTGAGGATTTGGCTCAGGTGGGGGCTGTGACCCAGCGGAAGTTCCTGATTGAGACGGAGGAGCGGTAGCGAAGCAACATCCGATGGGAGGCATTGCCACCGGGTACTGCCCACCCCCGATTCCTGCAGGCATAGGGAGAGAACCGAGATTCATAGCGGTGAGTACAATCGGTGCGTACGGAAAATCAATCCACGCTGGATCTGCAGGAATTGCGTCGGTCGTCACCGCAGGGAACGGCAATCCAATGGGCGCATCCAAGGCCGTTTCTTCCGGCTCGTGCGGCGAGACCGGGGAATGAGGAATTGCCGAAACGCGATTGCCACAGCGTGTACGCGCCAGGTGCTCGCCATCGCTCAGCAACGTTTCACCCTCGTGCAAGGTTACCTGCTTCCGGCTCCAGAATATCCGGTTGCCTTTGCGATAGGACACATACGCCTTCCGGTCGGCGACTACCCGAATGATTCGCGCTTCCTCGACTTTGAAATCGGCGTAGTGCTCCTTAACAACTTTGTCATTGCTAAGCGCGGTGGTCATCTCCTTGGAGTTGAAAACACCGCCGGGGATCACCGAATAGGGAAACACGGCTCTTTCGGCCGAAGGGTCGGACGGAAGATCTCGAAAGGTGGCTCGATAAAACTCCAAGTCTGGTCCCGTCGAAAAAGTCAGGTTTGGCGCGTTTGATTCATTAGTAATCGGCGGAAAGGCAAAATAGCCTGTGACCAGGACTAGTACCGCTGCGGAGAGCACCGAATGGAGAACCGAAACGAAGCAGGAAAGCTTCTTGCGGCCTCTGCTGGGCCTAATTGGGATCGAAGCCACAGTTATCAGGAGCTTATTTGCATAAGCTCAACAAACCCCTGCTTATGACGGTGCAACTGATGTGCCAGGACCAAAGGTTCAAATTTGGCTGATTTCCTTCAATTTTCACGCTTTTCTAGTGAGTGCCACTGCAAAATCCCGGCCTAATTTCCCGATTTTCAGTGCAAAATGGAAAACTCTTTCACATTAGACTTGTGGAAAACATAAGCAGATCTTGCCCTATCCAGGTGCTGGCTACAAACCAATCAAAACTATTTCAAAACGGACTGAACAGACGGCTCCGGTCCCTGCCGTCCCAGTTGCAGCAAAACGACTCCGGTTTCTGTGTGAGCGAGTTTCTTTGGCTGTACTCGCGGGTGCGTCTACCGAACTTCCCAAGTGTCGCCGGTTTTCAGCAGTTTTTCCAGGCTTCCCGGACCCTTCTTTTCGATCACTTCTCGAACCTGATTATTTACCACATCTTCATACCGCGGCAAATCATCCCAAGCCCGGAAAACGCCAACCGGCGTGGGAAATCCCGCCCGATGTTCCATATGAGCGAGAAGGAAAGCATAAGAGGGCTGCGGGTGGTGGGCGTCATGGACAACGATATCTGCCTCGGTAACGCCATTGCCAAGCTCGACAACTTCAATGTCGCCATCGGACTTACGGCGTATACCCTTGTCCCGATTCTTGCCGAACACGAGTGGCTTGCCATGCTCGAGCAACAACACCTTTTCGCTGCGGGCATCTTTTTCGGTAATCCCGGTCCAGGCACCGTCATTGAAAATGTTGCAATTCTGCAGAATCTCCACAAACGCCGATCCTTTGTGTTTGGCTGCAAAGCGCAGTGTCTCTTTCAAATGACTCTGGAAGATGTCGACAGAACGCGCAACAAAGGTGGCCTCCGCGCCAATCGCAAGGGAAACCGGATTGAAAGGCCGATCGGGCGAACCAAACGGCGTGGACTTGGTCACTTTCTGAAATTCCGAAGTCGGAGAATACTGACCCTTCGTCAGTCCATAGATTCGGTTGTTGAACAGCAAAATTTTGATCCCCACGTTGCGGCGAAGCATGTGGATGGTGTGATTCCCGCCAATAGAAAGCGCATCGCCGTCGCCCGTTACCAACCAAACTTCCAATTCCGGATGCGCTACCTTCACTCCGGTCGCTACTGCAGGCGCGCGTCCATGAATCGTGTGGAACCCAAAAGTGTTCATGTAATACGGAAACCGGCTGGAGCAGCCGATCCCGGACACGATGACGAAATTTTCGCGCTTCACACCCAGTTCCGGGAAAACCGCTTGCACCGCCGCAAGGATTGCGTAATCGCCGCAACCGGGGCACCAACGAACCTCCTGGTCCGTCTGGAAATCCTTCTTCGTCAGTACAGGAAGAGCAGTTGTGGTCATGCGCAATCTCTCCTAGAGTCCCAGCATCTCTTCGATTTTTTGTTCCAGCTCGATCTGCTTGAAGGGACGTCCTTGAATCTTGTTCAGACCCACCGCATCCACAAGAAATTTAGCCCGCAAAACCCAAAGCAGCTGGCCCATATTGAGTTCCGGAACCAACACCCTCTTGTAACGCTTCAAAATATCGCCCAAATTGGTAGGCAGCGGATTCAGAAACCGCAAGTGAAGATGGCCGATCTTTCTGCCTTGCTCTCTCTGCGCCTTCAAGGCCTGGGTAATCGAGCCGAACGTCGAGCCCCACGAAACGATCAACAAGTCCCCTGAAAGATCACCGTTAGGCTCAGTCTCCGGAATTTCCTGGGCGATGGCGGCCACCTTCGCAGCACGCACGCGGACCATGTTTTCGTGATTCAACGGCTCGTAATTCACGTTGCCGGTGACATCCTGTTTTTCAAGCCCGCCGATGCGGTGCTCAAGCCCAGGCGTCCCCGGAATCGCCCAAGGGCGCGCTAGCGTAGCGGGATTCCGTTTGTACGGCATGAATCCTTCCGGATTGGTTTCAAAGTGCACAGGAATTTCTGGAATATCGTCGAGGCGAGGAATTTGCCAAGGTTCCGAACCATTTGCCAGATATCCATCCGACAGCACGATTACCGGTACCATGTATTTCAGTGCGATGCGGCTGGCTTCTATCGCCACCCAAAAACAATCCCCGGGTGTGGACGTAGCAAGAACAGGGATCGGAGCCTCAGAATTGCGGCCGAACAGCGCTTGAAGCAGATCCGCCTGTTCCGTCTTGGTCGGAAGTCCCGTCGATGGTCCCCCGCGTTGAATATCGCACACAACGAGGGGCAACTCGGTCATCACGGCAAGCCCAAGAGCTTCGGTCTTAAGCGCCATGCCCGGTCCGGAAGTGGTGGTCATCGCCAGCGCACCCGAATAGGCAGCGCCGATAGCGGAAGTGATCGCCGCAATTTCGTCTTCGGCCTGGAACGTGAGCACCCCGAAATCCTTGTACTGCGATAGCTCGTGCAGGATGTCCGAAGCAGGCGTAATCGGATAGCTGCCGAGAAACAGTTTCAACCCTGCCTTCGTGGCAGCTGCCACGAAGCCGAGTGCCAGCGCCTGATTCCCGCTGATATTGCGATACAGACCTGGGCTGAGCTGCGCCGGAGGAATTTCATAGCTGATCTGAAACGCTTCCGTTGCCTCGCAATACGAATAGCCCGCCTTCAGCGCGAGCTTATTGGCTTCCGCCAGAAGCGGTTTTTTCTTGAACTTGCTGTCAATCCACCGCACCGTCGGCTCCATCGAACGGTTGTAGAGCCAATAACACATTCCCAGCGCGAAGAAATTCTTGCAACGGTCCATGGACTTAGCATCCAGGCCGAGATGTTCGAGTGCCACGCGCGTCAATCGCCGTAGCTCCACCGGGAAAACACGGAATTTATCGAGACTGTGATCTTCCAGCGGGTTGACGGATACGTGTGCTTTCCGCAGGTCAGCTTCTTCAAAGCTGTCCGAATTGACGATCAGAATCCCGTTTGCCTTCAGGTCCGCAACGTTTACCTTCAATGCAGCCGGATTCATCGCGATCAGCACGTCAACCGCGTCACCGGGTGTGTGAATCTCACCGGAGGAAAAATTCAGTTGAAAGCCGCTAACCCCCGGCACGGTCCCCGCCGGGGCGCGAATTTCCGCCGGATAGTCCGGAAACGTCGCAATGTCGTTCCCATACAGAGCTACGGTATTCGTGAACTGGCTGCCGGTAATCTGCATTCCGTCACCGGAATCACCAGCGAAGCGGATGACCGCCTGCTCAATAACCTCGGGCTTATGTTTTCCGGCAGGAACTTCCGTCAAAGTGGACATCTTTACGCGTAACCCCCGGCTTCTCGTCGCCCCACAAACAGTTAGAGAAGACTACGGCTAGGACGCTGGACGGTTCGTTTGCAATAGTTCGGAGCGAAGCGGACCGCCTGTAGCCGACGTAAAAAGAATAACACAGCGCAACCAAGCTGAGGGAAACGACCGACGCTGTTGCGTTTCATCGGGTTTCCACCCTCAATTCTCGAACTGCGCTTTGACGCCCTTGAACCGGAAAAAGAAAAGCCACCACACACTGAGTGGTAAGAGCATCAAGACAAACGAAATAGCCAGCAGCTGCTTCAAGGATTCCACTTCGCTTACAAAGCGGTCTGGAATGAAGAATGTTTCAAACGGGCGAAGTGCGATCATGGTTAGGCTTAAGGCCAGCGCGATGCTTGCCATTAACATCGCTGCTCGCCGCGCCCAGGGTTTTAACTGAAAAAGACCGATACTCGTTCGAACCCAAACGGCGACGAAGACAGGCGGCAGCAAAGCCAAAATCATAAAAGCCAACAGATGAGTCTGGTAAGCGTACCGTCCCTTTGCATCGGGAGGCAAACTTAATAAAGGCAGAAAAAACCACCCCCATAGCAGAAGCGCAGCGATACTGACCAACATCGCGAGTGCGGCGGAAGCGGTTACACCGGCAGAGCGGATTTTCTCCGAGTGCATGGCCTCCGAATGACACCACACCTGAGGCATGCTGGATAGTGGTCTGGGGACGTTCGCGTATCCAAAACGCCACTTGACGTTCGCTTTAGTTTCGCCTAAAGTGGGCTAGCAACTGCGAAAGCCCGCTGCCGGCAATCGAAAAACTGGATGGCGGAAAATCCGCTTCCTGGCGGCGCGATCGCGCGGAGGAAAAGATGGCCCTGACCAAACGTCAAAAAGAAGTGCTCGATTATCTTGTTTCCTTCGAGACCAAGCACGGCTACGCACCGAGTTTTGAAGAGATCGGACGCGGCTTGAAACTTACCTCTTTGGCGACGGTGCACAAGCACATCAGCACGCTGGAGAAAAAGGGCTTCATACGTCGCGGCTACAACCAGAGTCGCTCCATCGAGATTGTGCAATTACCCAAGCCGGTCAAGGATCAAGTGATGGAACGCCGTTTGCACGAGCTTCCGCTCGTTGGGCGCATCGCCGCAGGACGCCCGTTGGAGGCGGTCGAAGAGCGAGAAACAATCTCTCTCGGCGATTTCGCCCGAGGGGGCAATTCCTTCGTGCTTCAGGTAAAAGGCAATTCCATGATCGAAGACCACATCATGGACGGCGATTTTGTGGTATGCGAGCAGACCCAGGTTGCCAATGGCGGAGATATCGTCGTGGCCCTCCTGGGCGGCGAAGAAGCCACGCTCAAGCGTTTCTATCGCGAGGGCACGGGTAAAATTCGGCTGCAGCCCGCAAATTCGGACATGGCTCCCATCCTTGTTCCCGCTGCAGACGTAAGAATTCAAGGCCGCGTGATTGGTGTGCTGCGCAAATACTAGGGTATTTCTCAGTCTAAACTCAGGGCCTCTGTTGATGTAAACTTTCCCTGGACAGGTCGCAAATAGTGTTCAAGGCATCCAACGATTGAATCCGCGAAGGCCATACTTCTTTTCGACCCAGCGCTTCGTCCGCGCAGTCGTGGCCATATTTTTGACCCTGCTCCTGCTCGCTAGTCCTCCACCTGCCTCTACTTACGCGGTTCTTGCGCATCAGGCCATCATTGATACGGTTTGGGAATCGCATCTAAAACCCGCCTTGCATCAAAGATTTCCTAAAGCGACAGAAGATGAACTGACCGCCGCAAAGGCGTTCGCCTATGGTGGTTCCATCATTCAAGACATGGGCTACTACCCCCATGGCAGTACTTTTTTCAGCGATCTGACTCACTACGTTCGCAGCGGAGATTTCATCCGCGCGATGTTGCATGATTCCCAGGACGTCTACGACTATGCCTTTGCGCTCGGCGCGTTGTCGCACTACGCCACCGATAATGAAGGTCACAGGATAGCCACCAATCGAGCAGTGCCTTTGCTCTATCCCCGGCTGAAAAAGAAATTTGGCGACATTGTGACCTATGAAGATGATCCGCTCGCTCACGTAAAGACCGAGTTTGGTTTCGATGTCTTACAAGTCGCGCGAGGGCGATACGCGCCGGAGGCCTATCATGATTTCATCGGATTCGAAGTAGCAGGACGATTGCTGGAATCCGCTTTCCGCGAAACGTACGGCTTGGAGCTCAAAAACGTCTTGCGCGACGAAGACAAAGCCATGAATTCTTACCGCCACGACGTCAGCAAAGTCATTCCCGAGGCCACCAAGATTGCCTGGAGCCTGAAAGGAAAAGAAATCCAGGCGGACCAGCCGGGGGCGACGAAAAGAAAGTTTCTTTACAATCTTTCCCGGGCGGACTACGAGAAGGAGTGGGGAAGAGACTACAAGCGCCCCACTGCGAAAGAGAAATTTCTCGCGTTCCTCTACAGATTGTTGCCGAAATTCGGACCGCTGCGCGTGCTGCAGTTGAAAACACCTACGCCGGAGACTGAGAAATTGTTCGAAGCGAGTTTCAACGCTTCTGTGGCGGACTACCAGAAATTATTGGTTGCGGAACAGCAACGGCATTTGGAACTTCCGAATATGAATTTTGACGTCGGTACCGAGAGCCTGCCCGGCAAGTACAGACTCAACGACAGTGCCCATGTGAAACTCCTGCATCTGTTGGCAGCGCAAAATTTCCAAGGGGTGAGCCCGGAATTGCGAAGTGAACTGCTCACCTTTTTTGCGGGACCTCTGCCTTTGCCTGCCACCGCCAAAGAAGAAAAAACGCGAACCCAAGTCTCCGCCGAACTCGAGGCACTGCGCCAGACTAGACCTGTCGAAAATCCGCAAAAACCGAGTACCATGAGCGGCGCTGGGAAAGAAGCCACCCACTGAGGTAGACTGCTACCTCTTTCCAACGACTCCTATGCGTCAGGAGTGAAAAGGGCATTCAGGGTGAACACCCAACTCCAGAGTATTCTCATCATTCATCCCGAACCCGCGGCACGTGAAGCGGCCAAAACTCTCTTCGAATCCGCTGGCTATAGCGTCCGGCTGGCGGAAAATGTCGAAGACGCCATGCGCATGGTGCAAAGCTCTCCGCCGGACTTGCTCCTTCTTTACCAAGACCTGACACAGACAAGTTCCTCGCTCTCCCTCACAGAACTCAAGGCGCTCGGCCCTGCATCGAAAGCGCGTATCATCCTTTCTACTCCCGGTGGAGCGGCGCAGCGTGCCGAGGGTTTTGACCTGGGTGCCGACGATGTTCTGCCAGCCGCTTGGGATGATGGCGAGCTCCTCGCGCGTGTTCGCGCCCAATTGCGTCAAAAAGCAACGATTGACCAGTTCGAAGAGAAGTCACGCATCGCGGAAGAGAGTCGCGAAGTAGCCCAAACCGCATTTCAAGCTTTGGCCGTAACGGAAAAAATGACTCGCGACGCTTTTTCCCTGGAGCGCGCCCTGAAGATCGGCGTCGGTTCGCTTATTGGGGTAGCGCTTGTCATCGCCGCTATCTTCTTCCTTTTTTCGCGTCGGGCGGACAAAGAAACGCGCAGAGAATTTTCCGTAATTGCGCAGTTGGAACACAGTGTCAAGACCGAAGAGCAGTTACTGACTTCCGCCCGAAAGTTGAGGACGGATCCCGCAAACACCGATGTCTTGCAGCAAAAGGAAGAGTTGCAGCGGCAGAGAGAGGAATTGAAACAGAAGTTGTCCGCGGCCGATGGTGGAGACGTCAGCGCTTTACGCAGCAAGTTGGAAGAAACAACCAGTCGCCTCAACAAGATCGAAGGCCAATCGCAAGCTGCCGAAGACGTTATTCGCTCATTCGCCCCTAGTGTTTGTTTGCTGCATGTTTCCGTGGCCTTCAATGAAAAAGCTTCCGGAAGGCGCCTGCGATACGGCGGCATCGATAGCGACGGTAGTCCCCTCAAGGACAGTGAAGGTAATCCGGTTTACACCACCGAAGGCCGTGGTCCGGAAGTACGCACTGATTTCTTCGGCACCGGATTCATGGCCGGGGAAGGGAAGATTCTTACCAATCACCACGTAGTCCAGCCCTGGTGGCAGAACGAAGAACTCGCCGGCGCCTTCCAGCAGGGTTTGGAACCTGTGATCAGCGAAATGATGGCCTATTTCCCCGGCGAAACCTCAGGCGTATCGATCGCAATCTCGCAGATCTCACAGGAAGCCGACCTCGCTGTCCTGCACGGTGATCTATCCACATTGCAGCGGCCTATCTTGAGACTAGACCCCAGCAAAGAAGCAGCGGTAAGTGGAGCAGCGCTTATCAGCGTTGGATACGCCACGGGACTGGACGCGATCCTGGCGCGTGCTGGAGATGAAATGGTCCAGCAGATCGTCAAGTCCAGCGGTGGCGAACCGAAACTTGTTCTCGGCGAATTGGCACGTCGCAAACTGATTCGGCCGCTCATCACCCAGGGCCACGTAGGTGATGTGTTGCCGGACAAAATCGTGTATGACGCTCAGACAACTTCAGGAGGTTCGGGCGGACCGTTGCTGAATCGTCAGGGTGGGGTCATCGGCGTCACCTTCGCCGTCGTCCGGGGTTTCGGCGGCTCCAATTTTGGCGTACCGATCCGGTTCGCTATGCCGCTCCTGAAGCACTAGGGACCTCTCTCCCCGTGTTTTGTTCACTCACGGCCGCCCTCTGCGCCGCGCCTTCACTTGCATTTGATTTTTCATTTGGCAGCATCCAAAAAAGTGACTCAGCGCACCGGTCAAACATGAAAGAATGTAGAATTTTGTGAGTAACAGGGGACCACGCCGTCTGCTCTTGATGAAAAAATATCGGCCAATTCGTAAACTGCTGGCGGCCAATCGCAGCGAGATTGCCATCCGCATCTTCCGTGCGGCCACGGAACTTGGGCTGCGCACCGTGGCCATCTATTCTCAGGAAGACCGCCTCGCACTCCATCGCTTTAAAGCTGACGAGGCCTATCAAGTTGGCAAAGGTAAAGGCCCTGTCGAAGCCTATCTCGATATCCACGGCATCATCTCCATCGCCAAAGAGCATGAGGTCGACGCGATTCATCCCGGCTACGGCTTTCTCTCGGAAAATCCCGCATTCGCTCGAGCCTGTACCAAGGCCGGTATCGCCTTCATCGGACCATCCCCTGAGCTGCTTGAATTATTAGGCGACAAAACGGCCGCCCGGCGACTGGCCGCGTCCGCGCAAGTTTCGGTCCTTCCCGGCACCGAGAACGCCGTTCGTATTCCTGCGGAGGCGGAGAAAATTGCCAAAGAAATCGGCTACCCCGTAATCGTAAAAGCTTCCATGGGCGGAGGCGGCCGCGGCATGCGCGTGGTACACAATGCCGCGCAACTGGCTGCCCGTCTCGAAGAAGCACAAGGCGAAGCCAAGTCCGCGTTCGGCGATGCTTCGGTCTTCCTGGAAAAATATTTGCCGCATGCGCGCCACATCGAAGTGCAAATCCTCGGCGACGAACACGGCAACCTGCTGCATCTCCATGAGCGCGATTGCTCCGTCCAGCGACGTCATCAGAAAGTAGTGGAAATGGCCCCGGCGATAAACTTGCCGGCGAAAGTCCGCAACGAGCTGTGCGAAGCCGCGGTAGCCATTGCCCGCAAGGCAAACTACTACAACGCAGGCACGGTCGAATTTCTCTACGACGTCGATTCGCAAAACTGGTATTTCATCGAGGTAAATCCACGCATTCAGGTGGAGCACACAGTCACAGAAATGGTGACTGGCATTGACATCGTTCGCTCACAAATCCTGGTCGCCCAGGGCCACAAGCTTCACGATCCGCCACTGGCTTTGCCCGCGCAGGATAAAGTGCCCCTCTCAGGCGCAGCGTTGCAATGCCGCGTCACCACCGAAGATCCCGAGAATCAATTCGCCCCGGATTACGGCAAGATTTCCACCTATCGCTCCCCTGCGGGATTTGGCATCCGCCTCGACGGCGGCACCGCATATGCCGGTGCCATGCTCGCGGCCTACTACGATTCGCTCCTCGTAAAGGTCACCGCTTGGGGCGGCAACCTCACCGAAGCCTGCCAGCGCATGGATCGCGCCCTCCGCGAATTTCGCATCCGCGGCGTTAAAACAAACATCCCTTTCCTCGAAAATGTAGTCAATCACCCCCGTTTTCGCGCCGGTGAAGTCACCACTTCCTTCCTGGACGATTCGCCCGAGCTCTTCCGCTTCGGCAAGCGCGCCGATCGCGCAACGAAACTGCTTTCCTACATCGGCGACGTCATTTTGAATGGCAATCCGGAACTGAAAGGCAAGAACGCGCCGGCGAGCTTCGAACAAGCCGTGTTGCCTTCCGTGCCAGGAATCGCCCCGCCGCCAGGTACACGCCAGCTCCTGCAAAAACTCGGACCCAAAAAATTTGCTGCCTGGGCGCACAAGGAAAAGCGCTTGCTCATCACGGATACCACCTTTCGCGACGCCCACCAATCACTTCTCGCCACACGCGTGCGCACGCACGATCTTCTCGCCACGGCCAATGCCGTCTCCCAGCGCCTGCCCAATCTGTTCAGCATTGAAATGTGGGGCGGAGCCACATTCGACACCACCATGCGCTTCCTCCACGAGGATCCCTGGCAGCGCCTCCGCGAATTGCGAAAGCGCATCCCGAACATTTGTTTTCAGATGCTGCTCCGTGGCGCGAATGCTGTCGGCTACACTTCTTATCCAGACAACGTCATCCTAGAATTTGTCCGCGAATCTCATCGCCAGGGCATCGACATTTTCCGGATTTTCGATTCGCTTAACTCCATCGAAAACATGCGCGTGGCCATCGATGCTGCCCTGGAAATCGGAGCCGTCTGCGAACCGGCCATCTGCTACACCGGTGACCTCCTGGATAAAAGACGCCCGAAATATTCGCTGAAATACTATGTAACCATGGCCAAGCAACTCGAAAAGCTTGGCGCGCACTTTCTCGCGATCAAGGACATGGCCGGCTTGTGCAAGCCTTATGCGGCCTACGAGCTCGTTAAGGCACTGCGCCAGGAAATCGGCATTCCCATCCACTTTCACACTCACGACACCAGCGGCATCAACGAAGCCTCGCTTCTGAAAGCTTCCGAAGCCGGCGTTGACGTAGCGGACGCGGCGATCGCTTCGATGAGCGGCGGTACCAGCCAGCCAAACCTCAACTCCGTCGTCGAAGCCCTCCGCAATACCCCCCGTGACACCGAGCTCGAAATCGATGCACTCAACGAATTCTCGGACTATTGGGAAACTGTTCGCGACTACTACCAGCCCTTCGATTCAGGGCCGAAAGCAGGCTCCGCCCGACTCTATCAACACGAAATCCCCGGCGGACAATTTACAAATCTGCGCGAACAAGCCGCCGCAATGGGCCTCGGTCATCGTTGGCGTGAAGTGGAACAAACCTATGCGGAAGTGAACCAGCTATTCGGCGACATCGTGAAGGTCACTCCATCCAGCAAGGTCGTAGGCGACATGACTCTTTTCCTGCTAGCCAAAGAAATGAAGCCGGCCGATGTCCTCGAGCTCCCGGAGAATCACGATCTCGCCCTGCCTAATTCCGTCGTGGAAATGTTCACCGGAGTTCTCGGTGTTCCCCCTGGTGGATGGCCGAAGAAATTGCAGAAAATTATCTTGCGCGGTGCAGCCCCCATGAAAGGGCGGCCAAGTGCGAATCTACCGGCCGCAAATTTACCCGAAGAACGCGCCCACGTGGAAAGCAAGGTCAAGCACCAGGTGGCGCAGGACGAACTTCTCAGCTACCTGCTCTACTCAGATGTTTTTCTCAAATACGACAAGTTCCGGCACACCTACTCCGATGTCAGCGTTCTCCCGACGCCCGTTTTTTTCTTTGGCTTGATGCCCGGCGAAGAGGTGACGATCGAAATCGAACCCGGCAAAGTTTTGATCCTGAAGTTCCTCACCACCAGCGAAGCACATCCCGACGGCACACGAACGCTCTTTTTCGAGCTGAATGGTCAACCCCGTGAAGTAAATGTTCGCGACCGTTCCCTCCGCGTAGTGGAACGCACCCATCCGAAAGTCGATCCGGCAGATCCCGGCCAGGTCGGCGCGCCAACAGCGGGTCTCGTCAGTGGTATTGCCGTCCACGCTAACCAACGCGTCGAGCGGGGTGCTAAACTTCTCACACTGGAAGCCATGAAGATGCAATCCAACATTTACGCGCCTGTCGCGGGTCTAGTCACCAAGCTTCTCGTTGCCCCGGGCCAGCACGTGGAAGCCAAAGACCTTCTCGTCGCCATTGTTCCGTGACCCACCCACATCTCATCAAACATGAACAGTTTCCTTCGCGCTTCCTGCGCAATAAACGGGACTTGATTGTCTATTTGCCTCCCGGCTATGACCAGCAACCCAGCCGCCAGTTTCCGGTCCTGTACCTCCACGACGGGCAAAATCTTTTCGATGGTTCGACGTCCTTCATCCCAGGAATGGATTGGCACATCGGCCAGACGGCGGACCAGGGAATCTATGAGGCCAGGGTCGAACCCTTGCTCATTGTGGGCATCTACAACGCCGGTAAGCAGCGGTTGGGCGAATACACGCCGACGCACATGCCGCGCTTGGGAGGTGGCCGCGCAAATCGTTACGCCAAATTTCTGCTCGAAGAGCTCCAGCCTTTTGTGCGCAGAAGCTACCGTGTACTCGATGGACCGCAGAACACCGGCATCGGCGGGTCCTCGCTGGGTGGTCTCGTATCCCTTTATCTCGGCCTTAAGATGCCACAGGTCTTTGGAAGAATTGCCGCCTTATCTGCCTCGGTCTGGTGGAACGAACGGGTCATCCTCCGTTTCGCTGCGGCAGCGCCCACGCGCCCCACGCCCCGCATTTGGCTGGACGCTGGAACGCGCGAAGGCGGCCGTACCCTGGAGGATGTGGAGCGCTTTCGCGATGTGCTGCTCGGTAAAGGCTGGCAACTCGGACGCGATCTCCACTATCAGCGTGTGGAAGGCGCCGAACACAACGAATCTGCCTGGGCCCAGCGGGTCGGCCCATTCTTGCAATTCCTGTTTCCGGCGGGAGAAAGACGGGTATAATCCGCCCAGTTTTTTGGCCATCAAAGCGAATCGGTTTTCGACAGTCCCTGAGGTCGGCTCATGTCTGCCGTCAGGCCCATCACGATTCTCTGCGTCACCTCCTACGAAAAAGGGCAGGAATTTCTGCGTGCCTGCAAGCTTCTTGGCTGCACGGTCCTGCTTCTCACCATTGAAAAACTCCGCGATGGCGATTGGCCAAAGGACGCCATCGATGAAATGTTTTACATGCCCACAGAGCTTCCGATCCACGAATTGATCAATGCTGTCAGCTTCGCGGCCCGTACCCGCCACATTGATCGCATCGTCGCGCTCGACGAATTCGATATGGAAAATGTGGCGGCACTTCGTGAACACCTGCGCGTGCCGGGAATGGGTCTTACAACCGTCCGGTATTTTCGCGACAAGCTGGCCATGCGTGCCCGCGCCAAAGAACTCGGCGCGCTGATTCCGGAATTTGTACATGTCCTCAACTACGAAGACCTGACTGACTTCATGGAGCGGGTGCCAGGTCCGTGGTTGCTCAAGCCCCGCTCTCAAGCTTCCGGCATCGGCATGAAGAAAATTCATGTGCCCGAAGAACTCTGGCCTTGGCTTGAACGGCTGGGAGATAAGCAGTCGGAGTACTTGCTGGAGCAATTCATCCAGGGAAGTGTCTTCCACGTCGACAGCGTAGTTTCCAAGCGCGAAACGCTATTTGCCGAAGCGCATGGCTACGGCGCCCCGCCGCTCGATGTCTCACATCAAGGCGGTGTATTTACCACCCGAACGCTGCCGCGAGATTCTTCGGATTCCCGGCTCCTCAAGGAGCTCAACCGCAACTTGATCCAGGGTATGGGTCTCGTCCGCGGCGTAACCCACGCCGAATTCCTAAAGGCGTCCGCGGACAATCGCGTGTATTTCATCGAAATCGCCGCGCGCGTCGGCGGTGCCTACATTGCAGACCTTGTCGAATCTTCCAGCGGAATTAATCTCTGGCGCGAATGGGCCCACCTGGAAGTCGGAGCAGGGAAGCAACCATACCAACTTCCTCAAACGACAGAAGACTACGCCGGTGTCATCCTTTCTCTGGCCCGGCAAGAGCATCCGGACACCTCGGCGTACAACGATCCCGAAATCGTGTATCGCATTTCGAAATACCACCATGCCGGCTTGATTTTGAAATCAGCTTCGGTCCAGCGCATCGACCAACTTCTCACTTCTTACGGGAAAAGGTTTGCTGTGGACTATCTGGCGACCCAGCCCGTCCCTGACAAGCTAAGTTCCTGAAGCATAACCCCAGCAACCTTTTTCGCCTTCTCTTTGTACTGGTCCTTGGATAGGCGGTTACCCTGTCCATATGCCTAGTTACTTTCAGGAACCCGCGTTCTATACTTTGTTTGCGAGGGGCATCCCACAGGATTATTGTCGTTTCACCCCGGGCCGGAATTCGCGTGGGGTGTGGTATCCCTAGGGGGTCCGATGTGGGGCAATAAGAAACCGGATGAGCCGCAGCAAACGCAACAACGGGCACAACCGGAGCCGAAAAATTTACCTGTGAATCAGCCGCCGAAAACATCTGCGGCCACTTGGGAGGGAACAAGTACCATGAGCACTGATGCATTGCGTCCTATGGGTGCAACCTCTGATCGCGCAACGGCGCGTCTCGGGCCAAGCCTGCATGTGAAAGGCGAAATCTCCGGCAGTGAAGATCTCCTGATCGAAGGTTCCGTGGAAGGGCTGGTTCAACTCGATGAGCGCAAACTTACCGTGGGCGCTTCCGCGAAGGTAACCGCCGACATCATCGCCCGTGAAGTTGTGGTCTACGGCGCGGTGAAAGGCAATCTGCGGGCGAAAGACCGCATTGAAATTAAGAAGGACGGCTCCGTACACGGTGATCTCACCACCGCGCGGATCATGATCGAAGACGGCGCCTACTTCAAGGGCTCTATTGAAATCGACAAGTCGGGAGAGAAAGACTCCGGCGCTGGCGCGTTCGCGAAATCCTCATCCTCGCCTGCAACAGCCGGTGTGGGTCCCAAGACGATTTAGGTTTTTCAGGGTAGCACCTCCATCCCAAGGGCGGCGCTCCGGATCCTCCGGGGCGCCGTTTTATTTGTACGCCGCGCATGTTCGACAGCTTGGAGGTGTAAGTCCTCTTCACAACCTGATAGAGGTGAAGTGATAGCGAAGCGCAAGGGCGTCGCCGCGAGGCGGGGTCTGAAGGAAGCGTGGAGCAAAAACGCGAGCCAATGTACAAGAACCGGATCTGAGGCGTGAGCGTTGGGCGAGCGGGCAAATGGTCGCGAAGCCCATATCTATCAAGGACGCAAAGCGTAAATTCGGTGGTTGCGCGTGGAAAGCAGTCGAGCTTATCGCGGGAGATCTGCTGCACGTCACGGATTCGTGACTGAGGGTGGAGTAATTCATCCTGAATCTGCAGCAGAAGTCAGCAGCGGGCGTAGTACTCACGCGAGTGAGGAAGGCCCCAACAGTAAGAGTGAATAGTAGAACGTCGAACTCATGGGTGGCACTGCGCCAGCCAATCAGCCTCGGCTGAGCTTTACAGGTTCAGAAGACGGTGAAGCCGAAACGGAAACCTGTAGAGCGGCGAAGCCCTTGTGGCGAACGATGACTCGAACCTCCGGCCCGCAGAGGCTCAACTTACTGAACCGCCCGATGCGGACCCGCATGTCGGGTGGTGTGGGAGGGGCGAGCAGGTGACTGCTCCCCCTATCCCGATCGCCTGCCCGGTTTATTATCGTCCCCGTCCCCTGGGCTTCCATTATGCAGCTTGCCGATGTCCCTCTCGGGATCGCAAGCCTCTCCCAAGCTTCCGGTCCCTCTGCCGAAGGGACAACCATCACCCTTCGCGGAAGCGTTTTTCAGTCATCCACTGGCGGCCACTCTCGATCGAAGGCCAGCCAGCGTAATTTTCAAACACATGAACCCCTCTCGCTGACCACCCCGGGCGTGACCGCTGGCCCGCAGCAACTCCTGATAACCAGTCCCGACGGCGAAACCGTTTCCCTCGACGCCGGGTTCCTTGCACAACAACTCCGCTTAACCATTGTGTCGTTGCGATCATCCAATTCTTGCGCCCCAAGCGGGAACCATACGGTGCGTTTTTTTGGGGCGACTCCATCTCTGCGAAACGAAAAATGAATACGAGAAAACTCGGCAATTCGGATCTCCACATCACACCGGTCGGCTTCGGCGCTTGGGCCATTGGAGGAGGAGGCTGGGAATATTCCTGGGGCGCGCAAGAAGATTCGGATTCGATCGCCGCGATTCATCGGGCTTTGGAACTCGGCGTCAACTGGATTGATACTGCTGCCGTCTATGGCCTGGGACACTCGGAAGAAGTTGTCGCCCGGGCGCTCGAGAATTGGAAAGGGCAGCGCCCATACGTTTTCACCAAGTGCATTCTTGCCTGGGATGAAAAGGGAACTATCGCGCCGAATTTCGATCCTGCTTCCATCCGCCGTGAATGCGATGCAAGCTTGACCCGGCTCAAGTCCCAAAGGATTGACCTCTATCAAATCCATTGGCCGCCACAAGACAACGGCACAGGCTTGGAAGCCGCGTGGCAGACCCTCGCGAATCTGCAGAAAGAGGGCAAGGTCCGCTGGATTGGGGTTTCGAATTTCAACAAAGTACAGATCCAGCGCGCCGAAAAGATCGCACCAGTCACTTCCCTTCAGCCTCCATACTCCATTCTTCGCCGCCAGATCGAAGCTGACCTTCTACCCTACTGCGAACAACAGGGAATCGGCGTGATTGTCTATTCCCCAATGTTTTCGGGAATGCTTACCGGTGCTATGACGCGCGAACGAGCTGCTGCTCTCCCTGCCGACGATTTCCGCAGCCGCAACCCCGAATACAAAGAGCCGCGCCTATCCAGGAATCTCGAGTTAGTCGAAAAGTTGAGAGAGATCGGCTCGCGGCACGGGCGCACTCCCGGTGAAATCGCCATTGCCTGGACACTGAGGAACCCGGCCGTGACCGGAGCAATTGTCGGCGCACGTAACGCAAAACAAGCCGAGCAGGTAATGCGCGCCGCCGACTTTCACCTCACACCCGAGGAACTCGCGGGGATCGAAGCCTTTTCCAATACAATCGCAAGAGCCAAAGCCGCCATCTGATGTTCATTCTTGTGTAGGCGCATGGTTTGTGCCATGACGCCCGAGCGCAACACTAGTTCTTTTGTTCAAAAATGAAGGGACCAAAAAAATGAATCTAGGACTACAAGGCAGGACTGCCGTTGTAACCGGCTCAACAGCCGGCATTGGATTCGCGATCGCATCCACACTCGCCCACGAAGGAGCGAGTGTCGTTCTAAACGGTCGCACCGATGCTCGTGTGAATGCGGCTCTCGACAAATTGCGCAAAGCAGACAAGTCCGTGGACCTCCGCGGCGTAGCCGCCGACTTAGGAACCGCCGCAGGAGTCGAAACCTTTCTGCGCCAGGTTCCGGACGCGGACATCCTCGTCAACAACCTCGGCATCTTCGAGACCAAACCCTTTCTCGAAATTCCCGATGCCGATTGGCTGCGCTTCTTCGAAGTCAATGTGCTCAGCGGTGTTCGCCTGTCGCGGCACTATTTGCCCGGCATGCTCAAAAAGAAATGGGGCCGCGTGATCTTCATCTCCAGCGAATCGGGGCAGCAAACTCCTCCTGAGATGGTGCACTATGGCATGACCAAGACCGCGCAACTCGCCGTTGCAAAAGGCATTGCCGAATCTTTTCCGGCCTCCGGCGTAACCGTCAATTCAGTCCTGGTCGGTCCAACTGCCTCTGAGGGAGTTGGCACTTTTGTCGAATCCATGGCAAAACAAAAAGGAACTACTGCTGCGGCCGTGGAGAAAGAATTCTTCCAGACCATCCGCCCCAGTTCGCTCCTAAAGCGCTTTGAGACCCCGGAAGAAATTGCCGCGATCATTGCCTTTGTTGCTAGCGACAAAGCCTCAGCCATCAATGGGGCGGCAGTCCCCGCAGATGGCGGCGTAATCCGCAGTATTCTCTAGACAAAACAAGAAATCATGCGCGCAGATAGTCCGGCCGCCAGTTCTGAATCAATCGCTTAATCTCCTTGCCGGTCGCAAGCTTCTCATTCAACACTTTCCGCGCAAGCCCAGGGAGCTCCGCATCGCTCGCAAACCGCAGCGCGATCAATTGCGCGGTGTTGAATTCTCCCATGCGCGTCTTCAGTTCATCCGGCAGTGTACGCTCATATCTCAGTCGCTCTTCCAATCGAATCACCCGGTTCTGAACCGTCAGCGCGAAAATGCGCGCATAAGTTGCCAGCACCATGAGCGCAGCTGCCGTCAGAATACTGATGAAACTATCCAACGTGAACCCCACTTTACCCCAGCGGTAAATGGACCAGCCAAAATTGAGCGTCAAAGCCGGAATCACGAATCCATGATAAGCAGCCACCCATCTCGTATGATTTCCAAAATTTTGTTGTGCCATTTTCTTTCCCTCTCTCCGTTCACGCATCTTAACACCCTGAACCCTTCTATCCTGAACCAAGGTACAGTGATTAACAGGGTGATACGCCCGCCGCGTAGCTTCCATTTCGCTCAGCTAGGAGCAGAATCAACTGATGCGGCCAATCGATCGGCTGCACAGGAGATGGACATGGCAATCCTCAGCTTCGCGAGAATCATGTACGGCACCAATGAAGACCTGCACATTCGCGGCGCCGCAAACCTTGCATCGCGCCCAGTTAACATGGGAATCCGTGGCTCAGTTGGAACTTCCGGCGAGCACGCCTCTATCAATCCTGCGGTTGACAAGTTGCTTCGCTTCGCTCGATTGTTCTTGGATGGCAAAGGCCAGTAACGGCAAGCCTGCACAACTCCGCGGATAACCCTTGTATAGGTAAGGGTTGTAGTCGTCCCATCGCGACTCATGGTTTCCCGAAATCGTTCCGGAACGTAGCCCCGCCTTTCATCACAAACTTCACTCGTTCGAGCTCATGTATGTCGCTCAGAGGGTCACCACTCACCGCGATAATATCCGCGTATGCTCCCGGTGCAATCACCCCGAGCTCACCCTGCCGGTCCAGCATTTCCCCCGCGCGTGAAGTCGCTGATTGAATTGCATCCATAGGTGCCATTCCCAGTGCTGCCATCCGCGGAAAATCCTGCGCCATCGATTCTTGCCAGGGAATTCCGCCCATATCCGTTCCGTAGACAATCCTGAGTTTCGCTTTCAACGCTTTGCGAAACGAAGTTTCGTGTAAGCTAGCCCGGGCTCGGTCCCGCTTGCCTTCTGGAGTATTCTCTGGCCCCCACTCGATGTAATACACCGCCAGCGTTGGGCAATACCATGTCCCCTGCTTGGCCATCTGCGCGATCTGCGCATCGCTGAGGTCCAGTCCATGCTCGATCGAATCGCAGCCGCCGTCCAGGGCGCGCTGCAATCCTGTTCCGTTGTACGCGTGGCACGCTACTTTTTTGCCCCATCCATGTGCTTCGTCCACGATCGCTTTCAGCTCCTCCACGGTCAGTGTCGGCTGCGAAACAAGCCCACCTTGTTTGTCCAGCCACGAGCGATGCGTCATGTACACCTTCAACCAATCCGCTCCGTGATCCAGTTGCTCGCGCGCCGCTTTCCGCGCCTCTACGGCTCCATCAATAATTTGCACTCCTTTCGGAACAGTGATCTCGGGAGCATATCCCTCCAGATTGTAACCACCTGTCGACGAAATCCCGCGCGTCGATCCAAACACTCGAGGCCCCGGAATCGTTCCTTCCTCAATTGCCTGCTTAATCTCGATATCACCGTACCCAGCGCCTTCGGTCTCCACATCGCGAATGGTGGTGAAGCCTTGTTCCAAAGCCCGGCGAGCCGCATACGTGGCCCTCGCCGCGCGCAAGGCAATCCCCGCATACAGGATATTTGCGTCATATCCTCCTTTCGCGGGATCTTCTCCCCACAAGAAAAGATGCGTGTGCGAATCAATCAGCCCGGGCAGGACGGTTGCGTCGGACAGGTCAATGACGCGTGCCCCAGCCGGAATGGCAGTCGCGCCATCGGCCACTTTTTCGATGTGATTACCATGGACAAAGATCAGTTGGTTTTTCTTAGGCGCGCTGCTTTGCCCGTCAATCAACGTGCCAGCGCGAATCACAACCAACGGCGCCGCCGCAGACTGCTCCTGCGCAGACACGACTCCGAGGCTTACGGTGCTCAACACAAGAGCCCAAAGAATTCGCCGCATAGAAAATGCCTCCGGAAACGCTTTCCCGAATGAATGCTTGTTCAAAATGGGGCTTTGCAGCTCCACGTGCTGGAAAGGATACAGGACCCGCCTAGGTTCCCAGTAAATTCGATTGAATGCGCCGGTAACCGTTCTCTTCCGCCCATAGGCTCAACGGCACCGCCGCGATATCGTCCACCAACGGAACGGCATTCCCGTCTTTCGTCAAATCAATCGTTCGCAAAAAACATTTGCATGTGTCGCAGCATTCCATGCGGATGTAGGGAAACTGCTCTGCGACATAGACAGGAAGTTTCTCTTCCCTCTCCTCCCCGCACGAAGCGCAAAGAATCCGCCGAAAGTCCCACTCTTGAGAACACAGGGCGCAAAGCAGCATCCGCTTTCCGCCATCACCCTCGGGCCTCAATGCTCCAGCTACTGGAAGAGAATTGCATCGCGGGCAGCGGCACACGCTCATCATTAACACTGGAGGTAGCATCGCCCCGGCGACAAACTCCGCATATGGCTGGAGAAATGCCCGCGTCAAGAACTCATCCAGAGGTTCCAGCTCGCCGTCTCCTTCTTCCTTTTGCCCAAATTCTCGCAGGCCATTACTCCACGCTTGTTCAAGTATCGCAGCCCATCTTGACTCTGCTTCGTCTTTTAGGAATCGTGCCCTCGGCGCCACCGGACCAGTGCCAACGCGACTCATGTGCGATAAAAATTTGCCGAACGATCCAAGCAGGACAGGTAGATTCAGTTCGGAGCGGATCAATCCATTTACCGGGGCCACCGGCTGTTTGCCCCAGAGCTTCGGTAGGGATTCATAAAACTCTTTCTGCCATTCGGTAATATTTTTGTAGAAAGTCAGAATTTGCGAGGAGGCAAAATGCCGTCCGGCAAGCAACTCCACCCGTTTAATGCGAGCGGGATAGTTCACCCTTCCCGCCGTCAGAAAAGTCATTTCGAGCGTTCTGTCGAGCCGACGATCTCTCTATACCATCCGGGGTGATACCGCTTGGCAAAAGCCAGCGAAACATCGCCGCGTATCACGGAGCCGAAGGCGCCGCGTTCCGCAAATACTCCCATATACACGTGAATCATGAAATTGCCAATGGTGATCAGAGCCGTGATTGGATGGACCAGCACCGCGACATAGCGCAACCAGCGCAAGCTCCAGGGAATCGAATCCGTAAACCAAAGCACAATTCCTGACAATAACAGCAGCAGCCCACCGAAGAAAAAGCTCCAGAACAACAATTTCTGCCCCGCATTATATCTGCCAGCGGGAGGCATTTTGTCGTCTTGGTTCGTAATGTAATAGTGCAGTGAGTTCCACCATTCCTTGTCCACCGGTTCGAATCTCATCTGGTGGGACCACAACACGTACATGTAGCACACGGCCACGGTGAAAATCAGTCCGACCCAAGGATGCAGCATCCGGGAAAGTGGCCCGCCGCCAAACAGCGCCGCATGCCAGTAAAGTGAAGGTGACCAGAAGGCAAGTCCCGTTAGCATCAAGTAGATATACGAGAGGGCCGCGACCCAGTGATTCACACGCTCTTTGAACGTGTATCGCAATACGCGCGCATGCGGCAATATTTGGTCTGGGTAGCTCATTCTTTTTCCTTCGCCGCGTCGATATCTTCGTCTTCACGCGACTTCGGGCCGAATTTCAGATAATGCACGAACAACCCCACCAGTCCGCCCACGATCGCAAGATTCCCCAGCCACTTCAACGGATGCTTCCAAAGCGTCACGGACGTTGGAATCGTCGGATTGCTCGGCAGCCCGCCATAAATCTCCGGGTTGGTCGCATCGTGCAGAACATAAATCACGCCTGTCCCGCCCACTCCCGGCGGATCGTAAACGCCCGCATTCGCAAATCCGTAATGCTCTTTCAATTGCTTCGCGCGCGTGTTCGCCAGATCCTTCATGTCATCTTTGATTCCGAAATGCAGGCAGCCTGTAGGGCAGGACTTGATGCACGCGGGTTCGAGTCCTTCGCTCACACGGTCCGCGCACAGCGTGCACTTGTAGACCCGCTTCGTCACCGTGTTCATCTTCGGAATGTCGAACGGGCATCCGGCGATGCAGTATCCACAGCCAATACAGTGGTCCTGCTGGAAATCCACGATCCCGTTCGTGTACTGCACAATGGCGCCGTCGGCGGGGCACGCCTCCAGACACCCGGGCTCCGCGCAGTGCATGCATCCGTTCTTGCGCATCAGCCACTGCAGTGTTCCGTCTTCTCTTTCGTGCTCGTTGAAGAGAATCAGGTTCCAGTAATTCCACCGCGTCTCCGGCATCGTCTGATATGTGTTATCGAAGACCGTCGGCGAAAACGGCATGTCGTTCCATTCGACACACGCCACTTCGCATGCCTTACATCCGATGCACGTCGTCGTGTCGATCAGCTTGCAGACCACTTCCTCGCGCTGCGTATCCTTACCGGGCACTGATCCCGCATGTCCCGAAATCTTCTGAACGCGTAGTGTCGCTTGGCTCATCGCTGCTCTCCTACGCTCTCTCGACCTTCACGAGGAACCCCTTAAATTCCGGCGTGTAGGCATTGGGGTCAATTACCGTAGGTGTCAGCCTGTTGGCCGGAGTCAACGCTGTCTTGCCCTCGTCTTCCGCGATGCCGCGATAACCCCAGTGAATCGGAACGCCGATCTGATAGGTTTTCTTCCCGTCAATCATCATCGGCTTGATGCGTTTGGTCACCATAGCTTTTGCTATGTAGTCTCCCCGAATGCTGGAGACTTTCAATTTCTCCCCACCCTTCAGCCCCATGTCTTGCGCCATTTCTTCAGGAATCTCAACGAACGGTTCCGGCACCAATTGCACGTTCATAGGATTGTTCTTTGTCCAGTAATGGTAATGTTCGGTCAGGCGATACGTTGTGCATACGACGGTGTAGCCGTCTTTCGGGGTGCCGTATTTGTCATCGGGAGTTCTGAAACGCTTCACCACGGGATTGTGCGTCTGCTGGGGATGCAGTGGGTTGTCGATCGGACTTTCTACCGGCTCGTAGAATTCCGGGAATGGTCCATCGGCAAAGGCCGCAAGCGGGCCGAACAATCGACCCACTCCTTCCGGGTTCATGATAAATGGACCCATATGATCGGTCGGTTTCGAATCCACTTTAAAGTCCGGAACATCATTGCCAACCCATTTTTGGCCCGATTCGCTCCACCAAACCTGGCGCCGGGACGCATCCCACGGCTTGCCATCCACGTTGCAAGATGCTCGGTTGTACAGAACGCGACGGTTCGCGGGCCACGACCAGGCCCAGTTCGGGTGCACGCCCATTCCTGAGGGGTCGCCGGGGTCTCGTCGCATTGTCAGATTTCCTGCTTCGGTATACGCGCCAGAGTAAATCCAGTTGCCGCAGGAAGTCGTTCCGTCGTCCTTCAGCCACGCAAACCCGGGCAATTGCTGATTGGCCTTCAGCTGCTGCTTCGTGGCCGGATCTTCTACATCCACAAGAGTCTTGCCGTTGATTTCCTTCAATACTTCGCCCAGCGCAGGATTCAACGGATCCGTATAGTTCCAGGTCAATTTCAAAATCGGGTCGGCAAATTTTCCGCCTTCCTTCTGATACAGTTCCCGGGTCTTCAAGAAAATCTGCGCCACGATTCCCTGGTCAAGCCGGCAATCTCCGGGCATTGGCAGGGCGATATTTTTCCACTGCAGCCAGCGGGCGGAGTTCGTGAACGTGCCATCCTTTTCGGCAAATCCCGCGCACGGTAAACGATAAACCGTCGTCTGAATCGTCTTCATTTCGTCCTGGGTGATTCCCGGCGACTTCCAGAACTCGCTCGTCTCATCCGGATATATTTCGCCGACCACCAGCCAATCCGCCTTTTTGAGGGCATCAATATTCTTTTTCGTATCCGGACCGACCATCACCCCGTTCATCCCAAAGGCAAAAATTCCCTTGACGATGCCGTTGTACATGTTGTCCCAGAGATACACCCACGAGAAGTTTCGGTCCACCTTGGGCAGATAACTGAACGCAAAGTCCGTCTGTTTCGTTGCAGCATCTCCATACATGGCCTTCAGGAAGCTCGCAGCAAACTTGGGTGTGTTTCCCCAATAATTAAACGATTCCCACTTGCCAAGTTTCGAAGGCTTGGGCGTGATCCTCTTCATCCAAGCATCGAACGTGTCGTCTGCGGGAATCGGCACTTTCAGGTACCCGGGCAAATTGTCGAAGATGCCCGCCATGTCCGTCGCGCCTTGGATATTGGAATGTCCGCGCAGCGCATTTACTCCGCCCCCCGCGCGGCCTACATTTCCCATCAGCAGCTGCAACATGGCAGCCGTGCGGATGATTTGCGTTCCAAACGAGTGTTGTGTCCATCCAACCGCATAGATGACTGTCGCTACTTTCTTCATGTCGCCGTCTTTGCGAATGGAAGTGAATAGATCAGCGGCTTGTAAATATTTGTCTTTGGGAATCCCCGTAATGCGTTCCACCATCTCCGGCGTGTACCGCCCATAGTGTTTGCGCAGCAACTGGAATACGCAACGCGGATCCTGTAACGACAGGTCGTACGCCGCACTCTCGGGTAGTCCCGCGGCAGGGGCCGGTCCACCCTTAATCCCCCCCTGAGGTCCCTCTTTTGCGTGAGCCTCCGCCTGTGCGGCACGTGGTTCTGGTTGTACTTTTCCTGCCACGTCGCCCTTGGCATAATTCCACGTGCTCTTGTCGTAGGTCTGTTTTTCGGCGTCGAACCCGGAAAATACGCCCTCATCCTCCGGAAGTTTGAAACCATCCTTCACGATATAAGCAGCATTCGTGTAATTGAGCAGATAGTCTTTCGCGATACGATTGTTCTCGATCGCGTAGCGGATAAATCCGCCCAGGAATGCAATGTCCGCCCCCGCGCGGATTTGCAGGTGCAAATCGGAAACCGCGGAGGTCCGCGTGAACCGTGGATCCACCACGATCATTTTTGCATTTCGAGTACGCTTCGCTTCGATGGCCCACTTGAAGCCGCAAGGGTGGTTCTCTGCCGGGTTACCGCCCATGATCAGCATCATGTCGGTGTTCTTGATGTCCACCCAGCCATTCGTCATCGCGCCCCGTCCGAACGTTGGTCCCAAACTTGAGACCGTGGGGCCGTGTCAAACTCTGGCCTGATTTTCTATGTGCACGACCCCCAGGGCGCGCATGGATTTCACCACCAGGTAGTTAAACTCGTTTGTGTCCGTGCAGCCACCTGTCCAAGCAATCGATTCGCACCGGTTCACTTTGTGGCCTGAAGAATCCGTTTCGATAAAAGTGTCATCGCGGGTCTTTTTCACTTTTTGCGCGATTTCCAAAATCGCCTGATCCCAGGAAATATCTTCCCATTCGGTTCCGCCAGGTCGGCGTACTTGAGGCTTCAAGATTCGGCGCTCATTAAGAATATCTTGTTCAAGCGATGCACCTTTGGGACACAGCGTGCCCCGATTGATGGGATGATCGGGATCGCCTTCGACATGTAATACCTGTGGCGTTACGTTTTTCGCGCGGTCGCCGATCGTATAAATGATCACCCCGCAACTCACAGAGCAATAAGGACACGTAGAACGTGTCTCATTAGCTCGGGCGATTTTCAGTGTGCGGAGTTCCGCGTAGGCGGGCTGAAGGTCAAAGCCGAATACAGCCGCCGCGGTCCCTCCTATGGTTGCTAGCTTTAGGAAGTCTCGACGTGAGGAATCCATGGGCCCCCTCTCGGAGCAAGACAGGATCGCAGGCGCAAGTTCTTTCTTAATCCTTTCGCCCAATGGTGTCAAGTTGCCGGGCCGAGTCGGGCCGAGTCCCTTTGTTTCCGCAATTTTCTGAAATCCCGCAAAGACCAGAAAGACCAATTACACGGCAAAAATGACCAATAACTTAAGCGCAAGCCAGTTCCTGCCTTTCGCTCCATTAGAGTTCATGTGCTCCCCGAAAGTAACGCTCGTCGCACATTCTCCAAGAATTCCCGGCGCCCGGCTCCCTTTTTAACTAACAATAGAGGAATACGAGCCCCCAGTCCTGGGGTATTGGTCTATCGAAATAGTTCGAAACTCATGTGGAGTAAGTACTTACGTGAGCTAATGTGTATCGCCGCTGGTTCCCATGATCGCTGACAAGAATTCACGGTTGCCGAACATCATTACGACAAGGGGACCTTTTCGGCCCCTGTGGCTGGCTTTTATTCTTTGGGCCAGTGTCGTGGCTGTCTCTGTTGCCGCGGCATTGTTACTTCCTCGCGGTTTCCTTCTCGCGGCGATTGGGGATTTTCTCCAAGTAGCCATGGTAGCGGCCGCTACTTTCTTATCCTTTCGAAATGCTTCGCAATCCGAGTCGCGTCTTCGGGCGTTTTGGGTTCTGATATGTTTTGGTTGCGGCATGTGGCTTTGCAGCCTGATGTTTTGGTCCGTATATGAACTCTATTTTCGTAAGCCGGTTCCCGACCTTCCCTTTGCCGACCTGCTTCTGTTTTTAAAAATTGTGCCGCTAACCTCCGCGATCGTCC
>Ga0209526_10000040_pt1 | contig 72963 bp, 67 predicted proteins | sample JacPinW_OM2H0_M1_FD_188566 | JGI IMG/M metagenome (GOLD analysis project Ga0209526, IMG submission 188566) | Forest soil microbial communities from Algoma, Ontario, Canada - Jack Pine, Ontario site 1_JW_OM2H0_M1 (SPAdes) (version 2) | ecosystem: Environmental > Terrestrial > Soil > Boreal... | reverse complement strand
GGTTGGCAAGGCGAATGGCGGCGTCTCGATCGCGGTCGCGGTCGCCTCACTGATGTTCGCTTTTATCCTGCTCGTCATTCTGTCGTTCTTCGGCCGGCCCCGGGCGCGCGTGGCTCGACTCGAGGAGGCATAGGTGATGAGCGCCGTCGCGGCCGCCGGCACAGGGACCGCCACCCGAGCCGGCGTCGAGGTTCGGTTGGAGAGCCTGCAACGCCGCTACGCAGGGGTGACGGCGCTCGACGGCCTGAATTTGACCATGGCTCCTGGCGAGTTGGTCGCCCTGCTGGGCCCATCAGGCTGCGGCAAGACGACCGCGCTGCGCCTCGTGGCGGGTCTCGAGCAAGCCGACGGTGGGCGAGTGGTCGTCGGCGGGGAGGACGTGACTGGCCAGCCGACGAACAAGCGCGATGTCGGCATGGTCTTCCAGGCCTATTCGCTGTTCCCGCACATGACGGCGTGGCAGAACGTGGCGTTCGGCCTGCAGATGCGCAAGGTCAGTCCCGGTCAGCGGCGCAAGCGCGCGGGCGAGATGCTCGAGCTCGTTGGGCTATCCGGCTTCGCCGATCGGTTCGCGCACCAGTTGTCGGGCGGCCAGCAGCAGCGCGTGGCATTAGCGCGTGCGCTCGCCATCCAGCCGAAGGTCCTGCTCCTGGACGAACCGCTCTCCGCGCTCGACGCGAAGGTGCGGGCCCGACTGCGCGACGAGATCCGGCGCGTACAGCTCGAGGTCGGGATCACGACCCTCTTCGTGACCCATGACCAGGAGGAGGCGCTCGCCATCGCCGACCGGGTGGGGGTCATGCACTCGGGTCGGATCGAGCAGCTCGGACCGCCGACGTCGATCTACTCGCGACCGGCGACCCCCTTTGTCGCCGAGTTCGTCGGCCTGACCAATCGCCTGCCCGGGGTCGTGCGGCGCGGCAGCGTCGAGGTGAGGGGTGCGAGCATTCCGCTCGTCCAGCCCGACGCCGCTGACGGGCCGGCGGTGGCGCTGGTGCGACCCGAAGCGGTCACGATTGCGAGCGACGGCGCGGCGGCGACCGGGCCTCTAGTCGGGACGGTGATCGCGACCGCGTTCCTGGGAGCTACAAGTCGGGTCACCGTCGACCTGGGGGACGTGACGGTCCTGGCGCAGCTGCCGACCTCGGAAGCGACGGCCTACCCGGCGGGAACGCGGGTGCGCCTCGCGCTCCGCCCCGACCCGGTGCTGATCGCCCGCGACGAGGCGCCGGCGAACCGCGCCTAGCGCCCATGAGCAACCGGCAGCCGCAGCCGGTGGTCGCGCCACTAACACGAGCCGCGATCTTTCTCGTCGTCACCTTAAACGCCGGTGATGATCATCGGACGACCGTTCGAGCGTTCTGTGAAGACTTCCCCGCCCTCGTACGTGCGGTGGCGTTCCGTGATCTCGAGGGCTACCTATCCTGCGTGATGGGGTTCGGCTCCAGCGCTTGGGACCAGCTCTTCAAGTCGGCCCGCCCGGCTGGACTCCACGCCTTCCGCGAGTTCCACGCGGGATCGCGGCATGCCCTCTCCACACCAGGGGACATCCTGTTCCACATCCGCGCCGCGCGGATGGACCTCTGCTTCGAGCTGGCCACGCAGTTCATGGCCCGGCTCAGCGGCGCGGTGTCGCCCGTGGATGAGGTCCATGGCTTCCAGTACTTCGACGATCGCGACCTGATCGGCTTCGTCGACGGGACCGAGAACCCGACCGATCAAGCCGCGGCGGACGCGACACTGATCGGTGACGAGGACCCCGGCTTCGCGGGCGGCAGTTACGTCATCGTGCAGAAGTACGTCCACGACATGCCCGCGTGGAACGCCCTGACCATCGAGGCGCAGGAGCGGATCATCGGCCGAACCAAGCTGTCTGACATCGAGCTGGACGACGCCGTCAAGCCCAGCTCTGCGCACAACGCGCTGACCGTCCTGGTCGAGAACGGGAAAGAGACCAAGATTCTCCGCGACAACATGCCATTCGGCGATGTTGCCCGCGGGGAATTCGGCACCTACTTCATCGGCTACGCGCGCTCACCGCGACCGATCGAGCAGATGATCGAGAACATGTTCGTGGGCCGCCCTCCCGGCAACTACGATCGTTTGCTGGACTTCAGTCGCGCCCTCACCGGTACCCTTTTCTTCGTTCCATCACTGGACCTGTTGGAGTCCCTGATTTCGTAGGTGGCTAGGATTTGCCCGGGGCTCCCTCGAGAACGAGGCAGTACCCGCGGCCTTTTTCCGTGACCAGGTTGCACCAGGCCTGAAAAGGAGACAGCTTCTGTCGCATTCGGGTGATGTACGTGCGGAGCTGCTCCGCCGATGCGTCAGTCCCCCAGGTTTGGGCGAGGATCTCCTCGGCCCGGAAATATTGATTGGGACTGGCCAAGAAGAATGACAGGACCTCCCATTCACGTTTGGTGAACCGCACCTCGGTCTCGCCCCGCTGGACGACGCGCCGCTCAGCATCGAAGACCAGCCCACCAAGCTCGATCCGCGTCGCGAGCGGGACCAGCGAACTGGGACTCGGCCCTCGAAGTTCTACCTTGATGGCGCCGATCAAGGCGTCCGGCACGAACGGCTTGGGGAGGATTTGCTCGGCTCCAGCCTCGTAGGTTTCCAGCGCTCCCTTGTAGGTTTCATCGAGGATGATCAAGGGCGCCAGGGCGAGGGCGCGAATCTCCTTCAGCACCTCTGGATCGATCGGGGATTCGGTATCGGCTCCAATGATCACCAGGTCAAATTTGGTTCCATCGAGGAGCTTCCTGCCTTGTTCGATCTCTGAGACGCTGTCCCAACGTCCTCCCGCAATTTCCACCACGTGGCTGATGACGGATCGGTAGGCGGGATTGCTTTCGATAACCAGGATCCGAGGAAGCCCTGCCTGTTGAGACTTGCCGTCTTCGTCTTTGCTCATTCCCCACTCCCTCTCCGGGCTTGTTCAGGCAATAGTGTGAACGATTGCAGCACCGCAACAATTGTTGCGGCTCGGGTTGAACGGACTCAGCAATGGCAATAATTGTTGCGTTGAGCCGCGGCCTGATTTTGCAGACATCTCCCCGGGCCTATGAGAGATTTGCAGCGCACGCTTGCTATCCTTTAGGCGGCCGCACAGGCCTTCAAAATAGGCTTGGAATGGACGAAGGAAGAGGCAGGGGAGGATCGCTGGCCAGAGTTCTGATCGTCGATGACGAACCGGACATCCGGTTCATGATGCGCTTGATTCTCGAAGGTGCGGGCTACAGCGTGACCGAGGCGCGCCATGGCGCGGCGGGCCTGAAGTCCGCAAAGGCCAGCCATCCAGACCTGGTCACCACGGATGTGATGATGCCAACGATGGATGGACTCGAGCTGATCGAGCGTCTACGGTCCGATCCAAAGACGGCTGGGATCCCGATCCTGGTCGTCAGCGGCAATTCCGAACTGGGGGCCGGCGCCAACGCCCGTTTACCCAAACCCTTCACGCGACGGGAGCTCCTTCACGCCGCGGCCCTCCTGATCCGCGAAGATGGAGGCTGACATGGGACGGCTGCGAACCGGGCTTTCGGACCTCGATCTCATTCTCGGAGGCGGGCTCGAGCCGGGCTCGCTCGTCATCCTGGCCGGAGCCCCGGGCACGGGGAAGACCATCCTTGCCCAGCAGATCTGCTTCGCCAATGCCACGCCGGAGCACAAAGCGCTCTACTACACCACGCTGTCCGAGCCGCATATAAAGCTCGTGCGGCACCTCGAGCCGTTCCACTTCTTCAAGCCAGAGGCACTCGGCAAGAGCGTGGACTTCATCCACCTCGGCGAGCTGGTGGCCGAAGCGGGCGAGGCCGGCCTCGAGCCCGTCGTGACCGAGGTCGTCCAGAAGTGCTTTGAGACCAGGCCGGCCGTGGTGGTGATCGACAGCGCGAAGGCGCTTCGCGACTTCGTCGGCGAGCGCGAACTCCGCACCGCGCTCTATGACCTGGCGAGCCGGGTCGCTCACACCGAGGCCCTCCTTCTGCTGGTCGGTGAGTACACGCCCCACGAAATCGAGGGCGGGGTCGAGTTCTCCCTGGCAGACGGCATCGTGCAGCTCGCGTACGAGCCCCATGAGCCGGTGGACCGTCGCTGGCTGCGGGTGGTGAAGCTCCGCGGGGGTGATCACCTGGTCGGTAAGCACTCCTTTCGCATTGGCCAGGCGGGCTTCGAGGTCTTCCCACGACTGGAGACGCTGGCGCCGAACGGCACTTTCGTTCCCGATGCGCCGGTCGCCAGCGGCGTGCCCCGGCTCGACGAGTTGATGGGCGGCGGGATACGTGCCGGGCAGGCGACCGTCGTGCTCGGACCGTCCGGCGCGGGGAAGACCATCCTCGGACTCCGCTTTGCCGCCGAGGGCCTCGAAGCCGGCGAGCGCTGCCTCTACGTCTCTTTCCAGGAGACGGGCGACCAGCTCATCAGGAAAGCCGCCAGCTTCGGCTGGGACATGGCGAAAGCCCTGGAATCTGGTCAGCTGGCGATCCATTATGTTCCGGTTGGCGAGCTGGACCTCGACACCATCGCGGCCGCCGTGCGCCGAGAGCTGGCGAAGGGTTCGGTACGTCGTGTGGTCGTCGACAGCCTGGCGGAGCTGGTATTTGCGGCCCGCGAGGCGGAACGGTTTCCCGCCTATTCCCGCAGCCTGGTGGGATGGATCCGCGCGGCTGGCGCCTCAGTCCTGATCACCAGCGAAACGACCACGCTCGGACCCATGACGGAGCCGATCGGCGGATTGTCGTTCCTCTTCCACAACGTGATCCTCCTCCGGTACCTGGAGATTGGTTCCGAACTTCGTCGGGCGCTCAACGTCATCAAGATGCGAACCAGCAACCACGACAAGGGCGTATTCGAGTATGTGATCGACAAGCATGGCCTGACAATCAAGGACCGGCTCGAAGGGGTCACCGGCGCCCTTGGATGGAGTGCCCTGCGCAGCAAGAGTTGAGCGCGGATAGCCCCTCGCCGCCGGAGAAGCAGCCTGAACCGGAGCCGTATCCGGGCGAGCAGCGCACGCGCCTCAGTGGCGCCTGGACGGCGGTCGTTATTGGGACGCTCACGTTGGTCCTGATCCTCGTCTTCATCCTCCAGAACCTGCAGAGCGTGCAGCTGTCCTTCCTCTTCTTTAATGGTCATTTGCCGCTGGGCGTGGCGCTGTTGTTTGCCGTCATCCTCGGGGCGATCATCGTCCTGGCGTTTGGAGGAGCTCGCATCACGCAATTGCGCGGCGTGGCCAAGCGCGCGCGGCGTCAGGACGGTCCGTAGTCGAGAATCGTGACCGAATCCTCGGTCATGCGTGCCGGCCGTCCGGCCGCCGTCGGCGCCGACCGCTCGCTCGGGCTCTCCACCACCAGCGTGTGGATCGGATGAAGGGCTGCACCTAGCCGGCTAGCCGCTTCCGCTGCGGTTCCCTTTCCCACATAGATGTACTTGCGGTGCCCGCCGTGGGTCCTGGCTTCCCGCTCGACCCGCCCGAGGACGTCCTGGGCGCTGGCGTCGGTGAGATACGGATCAACGATCTCCATCAAGTGTGGGAACCCCGTTCTTGGGAGGCCCTCGCCTCGATACAGGAAGACGATCGGCTGGTTGTTTGCCACTTTCACGGCAGCTTTTGCAAGCGCGACCGCGGGCTCCGGCTCGCTCGGGACGACGGCAAGGACGTTGCACGCGCCGATCCGACGAGCGCGCGAGATGAGGGTGGGCGGGTGATCATCGCGCAATATATGCGGAAAGACCGCGGGCGCGCCGCCCCGGTGGGCCAGCCGATAGGTGGTCACGCCGATCGCGACGCCTACGACCGACAGACCACCACCGAAGATAGTCGCCAGCGGCTTGGCGAAGAGGTTGGTCACCCAGGCGACGGTCACGGCCGCCGTGGTAATGACCCCGACCACCATCACGATGGTCGAGACTCGTTCATGCCAGCGGATCACGTCGAGCGACAGTGACGTAAGCATGAAGGCGCCCAGGAGGCCGAAGGCGTAGATGCCGCCCAGCGTGGCGGTATTGCCGCCGGCAAAGATCACGACCCCGACCGGGATGACAGTGGCGACGGCGATTGCCCAGTGGGGCGTATTTCGCAAGCGATTCCGGTGGGCCAGCGGCCGGGGCAGGAACCGCATGTGGGTGAGCGCGAGGAAGACGTGATAGCTGCCGATCAGGGCGGTGTTGCTGGCGAAGATCAGGAGCAGGGCGCCGCTGATCGCGACCATCCAGGCCAGCACCGGTCCAGCGGCATAGTCGCCCAGCAGGGAGATGAACTGGTCGGGGTTGGCGTGGCTTCCGAGGAGGGTGGTCGACCAAAGGGTGAGGAGGGGACTCGTCAATGCGATTGTGATCACGACCAGGCCCATCCCCAGGTTGGCGACGCGACGGCGGGGCTCGGCCATGACGGGCGAGAGTTGCGCAATACTCTCCAGGCCGGAAAAGGCGAGGAAGGCGCCGGCGTATCCGGTCAGGACAAAAATGGGCGTCAGGCGCGGGCCGGCGAGGACCTGGTGCACCGAGTCGAACATGTGGGCCGGCCCGAGACGCACGATGACGGCCGCGACAACCGCCAACTGCATGACCCCGGCAATCACTGCGAAGATCGCACTGGCTTCCGCGCTGGCCTTTACCCCGATGAGGTTGAGAAGAGCGAGGATGACCAGCGCCCCAACCGTCCCCAGGACGACGACGGCCCCGAGCGACTTGAACACGATGCTGAGATAGATCACGCCCGAGAGGGCACTGAGCGCAGCGGTCAAAAAGTAGTCGACGAGGATGAACATCCCGCCGACGAGGCCAACGAAGGGATGAAACGCGCGGGTACTGACCGTGACCACGCCGCCGCCTTCGGGATAGCGAATCGCCACCTCGGCGTACTTGATGGCCAAAAGGACGAAAACCAGCAGCGTCATCGCCACGAAGATCGCCGCCCGGGTTCCGAACCGTCCGTAGAGAATCCCAGGGGTGTAATAGACAGAGGTGCCGATGTCGGCGAAGACGACGGCCCAGCACAGGAACGGACCGATCCGCTGCCTTCGACGAAGGATCCGCTTCGCCTTCCCCTGATCCGGCATCGCTTTATAGTGTCGCCCACCGCAGCGGTGACAGGTCCGAAGCGGCTTGGCGTTGCACTCAGCAGAATTCGGCTGCCAGGCCACTGGAGGCACGACTTTTGGCAAAAACTTCTACGTCCCGAAATGGGCTGGCTGGGTGAGCAGGCGGTGGACCAGGCGCGCCGCACGCGGCCTTCGTCCAGATCAAGGGCACGGCGATGCGCCGGGGCGACGACTTGATCCGCTTCCACGTGCGCCGCAACACCTTCGTGCCGGCCGACGACTTTTGGCTGGCGTTACACTTCTGGGACCAACGCCGGGCCGCCCCCTTCCCGGAGTGCTGGCTGGTGCCATCGCTCGAGCTGGCGAGACGGACGGCCCATCAGCGGGACTCCGCATACCTCACGGTTGACGCCCGCGTGGATCCAGCCCTCGATCGGTGGGCCGACTTCCGCCATCCGATCCAGGAGCAGGCGGACGTTCTTCGACGCGCGTTGCATGGGCTTCGCGCCGCGGCGTAGCGTTGGTGGATGAAGATCACCCGACGCGCCCTGGCGCTAGGCGAACTCACGCCCCTCGATCCGACCCACTTCACGGGAAAGGCAGGGGCGCATGGACTCCTGCCGGCAACAGGACCGTTGCCGCCGACGTCCGCGGCGGTTGTTCGATTCGAAGCGGGCGTACGAAATCACTGGCATGCCCATGCGGGTGGCCAGCTGATGGTCGTGATCGAAGGCGAGGGCTGGGTGCAGGCTCGCCGTGCCGAGCCTCAACGGATCGAGGTCGGGGACACGATCGTAACCGGACCGAACGAGGAACACTGGCATGGTGCCAGGCGAGGCGGCCCGTTCGCCCATGTTGTGGTCAACATCGGCGAGACGCGCTGGCTCGAGGAATCACCCCCGCCTCCGGACTAAGGGTACGATTGCCTGGGGAAGAGGGGCATGCCCCAGGCACAAATCTGGGAGCGCGATGCGACACTGGGGGCAATCGAGCGCCTGCTGTCGGAGGCCCGCGAGGGTCGGGGGCGCAGCCTGTTCATCGTCGGGGAAGCCGGGCTAGGGAAGACCACCATGGTCGAGCGCGCGTCCGCAGCGGGGCGCGATCAGTTCCGAATCAGCATCGGACGCGGGGATGCCGCCGAATCCAGTCTTCCATTTGGGGTCATCGATCAGGCCCTTCGAGGGCTCGGCTTCCGGAGTCCCACCGACCTAAAGTCCACCAGGCGATCTCCCCCGCAGGCTCGGGCGGCGCGGTTGTATGCGGCGTTGCAGTTTCTCGACGAGCTTCCCTCGCCCGTGTTGCTGTTGCTCGATGACCTGCACTGGGCGGACGAGGACTCCCTGGCGCTGCTCTCGTTCCTTTGTCGAAGGATCAGCAATCTGCCTGTTGCCCTGATTGGGACGCTTCGGCCCTGGCCTCACAACGCGCTCGATAGTGTGGGGCCTCTGACCAACGACGGCGACGCGATGATCGAGCGCCTCCAGCCGCTGACCGACGCGAGCGCGGCTGAAATGCTCAACACTCGCACTGGTGGGATTTCGAGTGCCTCCGCACTCGAGGCGGCCGCCGGGAATCCGCTCCTGCTCGAGCTCGAGGCGACGAGTTTGCGACGCGGCCGCACACTACCGGAATCCGACGGCGACGCCGCGAGCATAAAGGCCCGGCTCCTGCTCGATCGGTTCATCGGGGCCTCGGCTGAGCAAATGCACTATGCACAGGCCGCGAGCGTTCTCGGAAGCCGGTTCCGGCCCGTGATCGCGACCGCGATGGCGGACCTCTCACCGGCGGAGGGCGATCGGGCCCTCGAGGCTCTCTCGCGGGGCGGCGTATTCACCTCATCCGCGCCCGGCTGGGCTCAGTTCGTCCATGCGATGCTCCGCCAGGTCGTCTACGAGGAGATTCCTGCGCCGATGCGGGATCGGTGGCATGCCAACGCGTTCCGGCTATTGGTGCGAGCCGGAGCGGATCCTTCGGAGGCGGCCGAACATGCGGCCCGCGCTGGCGTGATCGGTGATTCGGAGGCGGTTTCGGTCCTCGTGCAAGCGGGCCGCCTGGCGATGCGCGAGGGTGCGATCGCTCGCGCCAGGGAGCACCTATCGGCAGCGGTCGAGGTGGCCGGTTCTCGCGCCGCGGCGGAGCTGTTGATGGATCTCGGGGAGGTCCTGCTCGACAGCGGTGACGGGCGAGGCGCCGTGGCGACCTTCCGCCGAGTCCTCGAGGTACCGGACCTGACTGACCAGGTACGGAGCGCGGCGAACCGTATGCTCGGGCGTGCGTTGTTCATCCGCGGCTCGGTCAGAGAGGCTGGAGAGGCCTTCCGGTCGGCCGTTGCCAGCGCCCTACCTTCCGACAAGCCGGCAGCAGTCCGAGCGCTCCTCGACCAGGCGTTCATCTCGTGGCCCAGCGGAGGTCCGGCCCTCGCGACGCCCATGTTGGAACAGGCTCGTGAGCTCGCGGTCGAGTGCTCGCCGTCGCTGCGTGTGCGTGCCGATACCGCCTGGGCCTTTAGCACCTTTGTCGGCGGGGATCACGCTGGAATCGGAGTCATCGACGCGGCGGTGCAAGATGCGCTCGCGAATCCAGAGGCGGACACGACGGACTTCGCCTGGAGCTGGGGAACGCTGGGCACCTACGGAAACATGGCGAAATGGACGGAACGCTTTAAAGACGCCACCCGAGCGTATGAGGTCGGCATGGCCGCGGCCGAGCGGATGGGGCTGCCGGTCGCCATCGCGGCGGTCGCCGTCATGCATGGTGACACGTGCCTTCGGATGGGCCGGCTTGGAGAGGCGTTGCGCCTCGCCGACCGGGCCACGGTGCTCGCGGACCTCGCGCCCGAGCGCGCCTTCTGGGCGGCGATCATCCACGCCTACACGCTGAACGAGATGGGCCAGATGGACGAATGTGCGGAGTGGTGCCGGAGGTCGAGCGCGCTGGCCGATCCTGACGAGAACTGGGCAGGCCGCGTCTGGATGCTTCACATGGAGGCCGTCCTCGCGATGCACGCCCGGCGGACGGCCGACGCGTGCGCGCTGTTCGACCGATTACGTACCGTCGCCAATCGATTGCAAATCCTCGAGCCGTGCATCGTCCCCTGGTCGGGCGACGCGATCACCGCCTACCTCTATGCCGGCCGAATCGAAGACGCCCTGGCCGTTCTCGCGTCGCTCGACTCGCTGGCCGAACACCTGCCCTGCCGCTTCCCCCGAATCGTAGCGATAGGGGCTCGGGCTGCGTTCAAGCAAGCGGAGGGCGATCTGGTCGCCACGAAGCGGCTACTCGATGAGGCGGTTGAGCTCGCAACCGAAAGCCAGATGCCGTTGCTCGAGGCACGGATCCGCCATCGGCTCGGGGCACAATTGAGAAAGTCGGGCCAGGATCGCGCGGCCCGACCTCTTTTGAGGCGGGCTTTCGAACTCGCGGATGGATGCGGCGCCGAAGGCCTGGCGAAGAAGGCCGGCGAGGAACTGAAGCTGGCCCACGGACGGCAGCATCGTCAGGTAACCGATCCAGACGCTCTCACGCCCGCCGAACTCCGCGTCAGCAATCTTGCCGAGCTAGGGGTGAAACCCCAGTTGATCGCCGGCCAACTCTTCCTGACCCTCAATACCATCGAGACGCACCTTCAGCACATCTATCGCAAGCTGGGCATCAACTCGCAGCGAGAGCTGATCGCCCTCGCACGCCGTCGGGAGATCGCCTGATGAGGCTCGACCGTTACCTGCGCGGGGGTAGCCGCGTTACGCAGACGTGCGTGCCAGCTGGTTGACGACCGACGTGGCTATGGCACGGGAGCTCTTCCGAGACCGGGGACCCATTCCTCCGACGCGGCGGTTCGAGTGGACGGTGGTGGCCCTTTGTACGTGGTTGATGGCGGGCGCTTACCTCGACTCCTGGGCACACCGGCACCTGGCGCGGCTCGAAACATTCTTCACCCCCTGGCATGCTGTGCTGTATTCGGGGATGTTCGCTATCCTGGCGTTCCTGGCCATCACGGCGCAGCGAAATCGCGACCGCGGATACAGCCTGGATCAGGTGCTGCCGGCTGGCTACAGTCTTTCGCTCATCGGCTGCGTCCTGTTCGGCGTCGGAGGTGTGATCGACATGGTCTGGCACCTTCGCTTCGGGATCGAGGTCAGCCTGGCGGCCTTGCTCAGTCCGCCGCACCTTCTGCTGATGCTGGCCCTGGGGTTGATCGTCACTGGGCCATTGCGCGCGGCGTGGCGCCGCCCCGTTTCACGCGCCCCGTTCACGGCGGTCATATCGGCCAGCCTGCTGCTGTCGATGTTTACCTTCTTTAACCAGTTTGACCAACCCCTGGTCAACACTTGGGCCGCGACGCACGCGGCGACCACCGACACCATCCGCTATCTACAGGAGCTTGGCATTCTGGGCATCATGGTGCAGACCGCCTTGCTCACCGGCGTCGTTCTCTACTTACTCAGCCGCTTCACGCTGCCCTTTGGCAGCATCACACTGCTCGCCGGACTGAACGGCGCGCTGCTGGGTTCACTCGAGCAGCATTTCGACCTGATCCCGGTCGCGATCGTCGGTGGGCTCCTGGCCGACCTGGTCATGATGTGGCTGAGGCCTGGTCCCAACCGGGTTGTGGCGCTGCGGGTCGCTTCGTTTATTGGTCCCGTTGCCGTTTCCTCCCTCTACCTTCTTTTCCTCGAAGTCACGCGGGGGATTGGATGGCCGATCACGCTCTGGCTCGGTTCGATCGTCGTGTCGGGAGCGATCGGCGTCCTGCTGAGTTACCTGTCCGTCCATCCGCCGATCCCTCGACTGGACGTCGCCTGACCCCTTTCGCTAGCGGTACCGCCCCTGCTAGCGTGAGGGGGCAGGGGATGGAAGCCGAGGCAGCGTCAGCCGAGCGTTGGGCGCCGCGATGGTGGGCGGTCTTTCTGATCGGCCTCGTCATGTGGCTGGCAGCGTTTGCCGTTGCGCGCCTCACCCACAACATCATTTTGCTGCCGACCATTGTTCTCATCGGTAGCTTCGTCGTCCCCGTCACGGCCGTTGTCTGGTACCTCGATCACGATCCCAGCCCGGCGCTCTCACCCCGACGGATTCTGGCCGCCTTCATCATTGCCGGCGTCTTTGGCGTCCTCGGGGCCTCACTGCTCGAATACTGGCTGGTCAGCGTTGGCTTTCTGGGCAGCCTCGAAGTTGGATTGATCGAGGAGGCGGTCAAGGGCGTGTTCATCGTGGTCGTGGCGCTGGGCATCCGGCCGTTTCACGTCCGCGATGGGATGGTGCTCGGAGCGACCGTGGGCTTTGGCTTCGCGGCGCTCGAGAGCAGCGGCTACGCGCTCGCTTCCCTGTTTGTTGTGCAGGGCGGTCAGCTCTACCTGTCGCTCACCTCGGTGGTCATTACAGAGCTGATCCGAGGGGTGCTCTCCCCGTTCGGGCACGGCATGTGGTCGGCGATTCTCGGGGGCGCCATCTTTGCCGCGGCTGCCCGCCGCGGGCGGCTCAGCCTCTCGGGGACGGTGCTCGTCGCTTATCTCGGAGTGTCGGTCCTGCATGGGGCCTTCGACTCGATCAATGGCATCACGGGTTACATCGTGGTGTCGCTCATCGGGCTGGTTCCCCTGATCTGGCTCTGGCGTCGTTCCGACGGCGGCGGTGTCTTGCCGCGGAGCCAGCCTATCCCGACCACGGCCCGCGTCATCTCCTGACCCCAGCCGCGCCGGGCCGCGCCGCTAAGGTATCCGCATGACCGCACCCAGGGAAGAGGTCATCGAGGCCGCCGGGCGGCAGGTGACGATCACCAACCCGGACAAGGTCTTTTTTCCGCGCACCGGCCACACCAAACTGGACCTGGTGCGCTACTACATGGCGGTTGCCGAGGGCGCGATTCGCGGTGTGTACGGACGACCCATGGCGCTGAAGCGCTTCGTCAACGGCGCGGAGGGTGAGGCCTTCTTTCAAAAGCGGGCGCCGACCTCGCGGCCGGAGTGGATCGAGACGGTTGAGCTGAGCTTTCCTTCCGGTCGGACCGCCGAGGAGATCGTTATCCACGACGCCGCCCAGCTGGCCTGGATCATCAACCTCGGATGCATCGACCTCAATCCTCATCCGGTGCGCGCCAGCGACCTCGACCATCCTGACGAGCTGCGGATCGACCTCGATCCAGTCCCGGGCGTGTCTTGGGTACAAATTCGCGAGGTGGCGATGGTGTCGCGCGAGGTCCTCAAGGACTTTGGGTTGGTGGGCTGGCCGAAGACATCGGGCTCGCGCGGCATTCACGTGTATGCGCGGATCGAGCCGCGCTGGACGTTTCCCGAGGTTCGCCGCGCGGCGCTGGCGCTGGCGCGGGAAGTCGAGCGCCGCGCGCCCGAGATTGCCACCAGCCGCTGGTGGAAAGAGGAACGACACGGCGTATTCCTCGATTACAACCAGAATGCCAAGGACCGGACGATCGCCTCCGCCTACTCCATTCGCCCGACGCCGGATGCCCGCGTGTCAGCGCCCCTGACCTGGGAGGAGCTGCCCAGCAGCGAGCTCGCGTCCTTCACCATCGACACCGTTCCCAAACGGTTTGCTGAGATTGGCGATCCGTCGAAAGGCATTGACGAGGCGGTCGGCTCACTGCAGGCCCTGCTCGAGCTGTCGGCGCAACACGAGGCGGCCGGTTTCGGGGATGCCCCCTGGCCCCCGCATTTTGTCAAGCAAGAGGGCGAGCCGGCGCGGGTTCAGCTGTCGCGGCGCCGGCGCGACGATCGACCACCGGCGGAGAAGGGTCAGGTCCCGGCTCCCGCCCCCGGCAAGGCGGTGGGCCCCACCGGCCGTCGGCGAACCACCGCGCCGCTCATCGAGATCGCCCGCGCCGCAACCGAGGCCGAGGCGCGTGTTGGGCTACAGCGCTGGCGGGCGCGCCATGGAGAGGTCTGGTCGCACCTCGCGCCATCGGATGTCATGGTCGATTCGATGCGAGGGCGGAACACCACCTGGACACGCATCCGAATCAACCTGCGCAACGTGCCCGAGTCGGAGCGACCTCCACAAGAAGCGCTCGAGGTTGACTACGACCCCTGGGCCGGCTATCAGGGTCCTGATCGCTCGGGTCAGCTGGAGCGTCCGAAGCGAAAGCGGGCTAGTCCCAACGACGCTTGACCTGCATGTGCTGTTTCACACTCTTGTGGATCACCTTCCACTTCCGACGCTCCTCGATCTGCAGCCGCACGTCGGCTTTGACCTCGATCGCGCGCAGCTCGCGTTGCAGCTTGCGGTAACTAGCGAAGCGATCCGCGTCCAGGGTGCCGCCCTCGAGCGCGGCGACCACGGCACAGTCCGGTTCGGTCTCATGCCGGCAATCGGTGAACTTGCAGGCGAGGGCCAGTTCCTCGATGTCCAGGAAGACCTCGGCGAGCGCCTCCGCCCCGGCCCATAGCTGGATTTCCCGCAAACCGGGCGTGTCGATGATCAGGCCCCCGCCCGGCACTTTCAGTAATTGGCGATGACTGGTCGTGTGCCGCCCCTGGCCACTCTTGTGTACGTCGGCCGTTCGCAGCACCTCCTCGCCGATGAGGCGGTTGATCAGGGTGGACTTCCCAACGCCTGACGACCCGATGAGCACGGCGGTCTTCCCGAGTGACAGATGCGCGCGGACCGCCTCGATGCCTGCGCCGGTCCGGCCGCTGACCGCGACCACCGGCACGCCGGTCGCGATCGTGGCGAGCTCTGCCTCAAATGGGTCAGGGTTCCCAAGATCGACCTTGGTCAGAACGATCACCGGCGCTGCCCCGCTCTGGTAGGCAACCGTCAGCAGTCGCTCGATGCGCCGGAGGTTGAAATCGGTGTCGGCAGAGGTAGCGATGAAGACGAGGTCGACATTGGCGGCGATGACCTGCTGGGCGGTCTCGGCGCCGGGCGCCTCCCTCGTGATCGCGGACTGCCGAGGCAGTACGGCGCGGATCTCGGTGGCCTGCGCCGTCTTGCGAACGGCCACCCAGTCGCCAACCGCAACCAGACGCGCTTCGCGCAGGGCGTGACCGAGCGTGGCGAGCGGCGCATCGCCGGCGAGCTGCACGAGGAATTGCGTGCTGTAGTCGGCGGCCAGCCGTCCCGGTTGCAGCTCCTCGTCATGGAGAGCTTCGAACGCGGACGCGAACCGGTCGTTCCAACCGAGCTCATCCAGCTCGGCGCGTTGATCTGAAGTCAAGCTGAGAACCTCCCTGATGTGGTCAACGGCAAATGGCATCGGCGCCTTCGCCGAGGGAGGTGTTCGAAGGTTTAGCTAGCGCAACCCTCGGGAGGCGGTCTTAAGGCAGGTGCGACGCACAACACTGGCAGCCACGCGGACCTCACCTCCCGATCAGATTTTCGAGGCTCGAAGTCTAACACGGCTACGTGACGAGCAGCGGCGCCAGGCGTCGAAGATCGTCGGTCGGAGCGCGATCGGGCGTCGGCGTCAGCACTTGGACCGCAACATGGTCGGCGCCGGCTTCGTGGTGCCGCCCCGCCTTGCGCGCGATCTCCTGTTCGTCGCCCCAGGCGACCAGCGCATCGAACGCTCGATCACTGCCCGGCGGGGCCAGCTCATCTTCGGGCCATCCGAGGCGGACCAGGTTCTGGCGGTAGTTCTGCAACGACAGGTAGGTACGCATATAGATGTCACCGGGGACGCGAGCCGCCTCGCGACTCCTGGCGAAAACGATCGCCTGCTCGGGCGCGAGCAGCCGCTCGGGACCAAGAATGCGACGCGCCTCGCGCGTGTGGTCGACTGGGACGTAATACGGATGGGCCCCGGCGGTCCTTTCGCGGGCAAGTTCGAGCATCTTCACGCCCAGCGCTGCCAGCACGATGGGTGGCGGTGGATTCGGCGTGGGCGCGCGGTAGGGTGCTTTTTCCATCAGGTCGAGGTAGGTGCGCATCGCGCTCAAGGGCCGCGCGTACTCATGGCCACGGGCCGTCACCAGCGGCGCGTGGCTGACGCCGATCCCGAGTACGAACCGATTCGGCCAGGCCTCGGCGAGCGCGCGGCCGCCGTTCATCATCGCGGTCGGGTCGCGCACCCAGATATTGGCGATGCCTGTGGCAACCTTGATATGGCTGGTGGCCTCGAGGATGATGGCTGATGCGGCAAAGGCCTCACGGGCTAAGGCTTCTCCTATCCAGATGGTGCCGAAACCCATCGCTTCGATCTCGGCCACCGCACGCCGCAAGTCGCGGGCCGGCAGGAGCGCCATCGGGCCGAGCCAGACCCCGGCGCGGCCAAGGTCTACGCCCGCGCTGTCTGTCGTGAGTGCTCCTTGATGAACGCCAGCATCTGGCGCCAGGCATCGTCTGAGGCAGCCTTGTGCTCTTCGAAGGTGCGATCGAAGAACGAGTGGGGCGCCCCCTCGTAGACAACTTTCTGGTGGGGAACACGGGCTTGCGTCAGCTCATGGTCGAACTGGGCGAAATCCTCCTGCGTCGTGGCCTGGTCGTTGCCGGCCAGTAGAAGCAACAGGGGGGCCTTCATCTGTGGAATGGCGTCGCGGACGCGGGATGGGATCCCGTAGAAGCCGATCGCCCCCGCCAGCCCAGGCTGGACCGCAGCCTGCCGCCAGGACTGCGCGCCGCCAAAACAAAACCCAACGGTGAACACCGACTCCACCGCCCCGCCGGCCGGTGAGCGCAGGTAGGCGATGCCGGCGGCGACGTCGGCCGCGATCGCGTCGGGGTTCGTCTTTCCGATCGCGGCGCGCAAGTCAAAGTTCTCGGGCCGTTCCGACATACCGGCGGTTCGGTCGATGTAATCGATAACGATCGCGTCGACACCGGCTTGTGCGAACCGGCTCACCAGGTCCTTGTAAAAGGGATGCACACCGCGTGGGTCGGGGATGACGACGACGCCGGCTCCGGATGGGGCCGCCGCTCGGGCCGCGTAGGCCCGGAAACGATTGCCATCGGTAGCCGTCAGCACCAGGTCGCCTTCGTCGGTTGAGCCGCCCACGATCGGCGGAAGCGGAGATCGGGCGTCGTTTGTGTAGCACATGGAACTCATTGTGGGCCTTCGCAAAGTGCCCGTGCCTGCTTATGATGGAAGGACCGATCACGCTTGGGGGGTAACAGGCATGTCTACCGCGGTAAAGGCGCCGCCAACGATGACCAGCCGTGACAGCCAGTCGCCGGTGCTGGTGGCGATGGCTGATACGTTCATCGGCGGCATGGGTCACCCGGGTTCACCCATCCGGGTCGCCGCTTCGATGGAGGAGACGTTCGCGCGCTTGCCCTCGGAAGCCGACCGTCGGCGGCTGCGCCTGCTCGTCGGCATCCTCGGGCGTCGATCCGGCACATTCCTTTTGACCGGCCGGCCGGTGCCGTTTCACCGCTGGCCTCGCGAGCAACGCATTGCCGTCATGTCGTCCTGGGCGATCAGCCGGCTGAGTTTCCGCCGCCAGCTCTTCCAGGTTTTCAAGCGCCTATCGTTGCTCGCCTTCATCGGTGACACGGAGGATGACGGCACCAACCCGGTCTGGCCTGAGATCGGCTACCCGGGACCGGTATCGGCCCCCCCGTCGACACCGAAAAGCATCCGAACGACGACGCTCGACGGCGACACGACCCTGACCTGCGACGCGGTCGTGATCGGCTCTGGCGCGGGAGGCGGGGTGGTGGCGGGCGAACTTTCGGCGGCCGGGAAGAACGTCATCGTCCTGGAGGAAGGCGGCTACTACAACGAAGCCGACTTCAACCAGCTCGAGCTTGCCATGATGCGCAAGCTGTACTTCCAGGGCGGCTTCGCAGCCACCGCTGACGGGTCGATCGCCCTGATCGCGGGTGGCTGTCTTGGCGGCGGCACCGTGGTCAACTACACGACCAGCTTTCGCAGTCCCGACTGGCTCCGGCAGGAATGGGCAGATCGCGATGGGCTCACGGCCTTTGCAACCGATGAGTTCACTGCATCATTGGATGCGGTCTACGAACGCCTCGGCGTCAACGTCGATCACAGCCGGGTCAGCGCGCGCGAGCGGGTGCTGGAACGAGGCCTGCGCAAGCTTGGCTGGCACGTTGATCACATGCCGCGCAACGTCCTGGGCTGCTCCCAGGATGCTGGCTGCGGCTTCTGCAGCTATGGCTGCCAGATCGGCGCCAAGCAATCGACGCTCAAGACCTACCTGCTCGACGCCTATCGACGGCGAGCCCGCATCGTCGTCAATTGCACCGTCGACCGCGTGCTGATCGAGGACGGACGGGCGGTCGGCGTGCGCGCCACGGTGCGCCAGCCCGAGATGCCGGCCTTCACCTTGATCGTGCGCAGCCGAGCTGTCGTGGCCGCGGCCGGCGCGATCGGAACGCCGGCCCTGCTGCAGCGCTCAGGTATGCGTTCGTCGGCGGTGGGTCGATGGCTTCGGCTGCATCCCGGCGTTGCGGTTCTGGGCGTGTTCGACGAGACGCTTCGACCCTGGGAGGGCAGTCTTCAAGCGGTCTACTCGGATCAATGGATCAATCTCGATGGTCAGTACTACGGCGTGAAGCTGGAATCGGGTCCGATGCATCCCGCAATACTGGCGCATGCGATTCCGTGGCGGGATCCGACCCAGTACCAGCGCCTGATGCGTTTGCTGCCCAACATGTCCGTGCTTGCGCCGTTGGTTCGCGACCACGGCGGTGGGCGCGTCACGGCGAGAGATGGAGCCGCTCGCGTCGATTATCGACCTGGGGTAAAAGACCTGGCTGACCTGCGACGCGGCATCCAGGCGGCCGTCCAGGTCATGGAGGCCGGCGGTGCGCGAGAGATTTTCACCGGACAGAGCGCCTATGTCGCCTACCGGCCGGGCCAGCGTGGCGGCGTGGAGGCGTTCATGAACGAGGTCGACCGCCACGGCTACGGCCCCGGGCAAATAGGCTACTTCAGTTTCCACCAGATGGGGTCCTGCCGGATGGGCAACGACCCGGCGACGTCGGTGGTCGGTCCCGATCACGAGGCGCACACCGTCAAAGGCCTGTTCGTCGCCGACGGCAGCGCGTTCCCCAGTGCCTCCGGAGTTAACCCGATGATCACGATCATGGCGATGGCCCATCGCGCGTCGCGCTTTATTGCGGCGGCGTGCTGACGTGCCCACGCAGTGGCTCCCACTCTTCCCGTTGAACGTCGTGCTCTTCCCGCATATGCCCTTGCCGCTTCACATCTTCGAGCCCCGCTACCGGCAGATGATCGCGGATTGCCTCGAAGAAGGCCATAGCTTCGGCGTGGTCGCCATTCGAGAGGGAAGTGAAACGGGGCCGTCGACGCCCTACGACGTCGGCACCCTGGCGAAGATCGTGCGCATCGATCGTTTGGACGACGGACGCATGAATTTACTGGTGATGGGCGCGTCCCGCTTCGCGGTCGTGCGGACGGCTGACGATCGCCCCTACCTGCGGGGCGAGATTCGAATCATCCCCGAGTCAGGCGACGATCTCGACGCCACGGCGCGCCTCACTGAGGTCACCGCGGTCAGCTTCCGGCAGTATTCCAACCTGTTGCGCGAGCTCGTCGGCCGGCAGCCCGACGAAGCCGAACCGCCGATGGAGCCCGAACTCCTTTCCTATTTGATCGCCGCCGCGCTCAACCTCCAAGTGCCCGAAAAACAAACCCTGCTGGCCGAGGCCCGCACCGACTCCCGCCTGCTGCTCGAGCTGCGCCTCTTGCGCAAGGAGATCGCGCTGCTCAAGCAGATGCTGGCCCATGCCGCCGCGGCGGCGAAAGTGAAGACCTCTCTGAACTAGCTCGTGTGCAAGTCGACCACGAGCCGCCAGGCATAGCTCCCGGTGGCGGCAAGGGTGAACGCGGTCACCCGAACCGGGCGGGCCAGGTCGATGGCAATGCTGCCGTCCGCTCCCTGCTGCACCGCCGGCTCGATCCCGGCAACCTGGTAGCTGTGGATCCCGTTGACCGGAACACCGGCGGCCGTCGTGTTCTGGAATGTCACGCCGACATGGAGGTCATCGGGTTTGGTGATGACCATGGTCGGTAATCCGCTGCCGCGGATGTCGAAGACCAGGCGGGTGTAGCCGGCCACGGCTGTCCCCGGCCGGATCCGAAAGACGGTCCCTCCGGTCGCGCCGTTCCCAAGCGTGAAGAGCACCGGGGCGGGGGGAGCGGCGGTGGGGCTCAGGCTTGGTGACGTCGACGCCCGAACTGTCGCGGAAGCTCGGACAGTCGCTGACGGTCGGCTACTGGCGGTCGCCGCAACCTTTGTTGCGCTGGCGCCGCCGGTCACGATCTTGGACAGCCAGCCACCTTCGTACAGCACGGCGGCCAGCAGGACGCAAGCGGCGGCGCCCAATCCAACCGCGATCCGCATCGCCGTATCCGGCTTCTTCGGCGCGATGGGCGTTGCCGCCTCAGATTCCTCATTGATGGGAACCACCGGCTCCTGATCGACCGGACGTTCATTCGTGACCGCTGCGAGCCGATCCCACCGGGACGGCTCGGCGTCGACAGGCTCCGGTTGCTGCCTCCACTCCTCGTGCTCCGGTTGCGCCGCCCAGTCGTCGCGCTCGGCCTCGCGATGCGAGTCGACCGGCACCTCCCGAAGCAGCGTGGGAAACGCCTCCGCCTCCGCGGGCGCCGCCGGTTCGGGCTCGACCACATCCGCGATCGGTTCCGGTTCCTCGGGAGGCGGTTCGTAAAACGACATGGGCTGAACCAGCTCGGCGGGTCTCACGGGCTCGATCTCGTCGGGCTCGGCCATTGTCGGATAGAGCGGTTCTGACGTCGGAGAAAGGCGAGTCGGATGATCCTGGATGGGTTCGTCCCGAAAGATCTCCCGCTCGAGCTCCGACAACAGGTCGGGAACACTGGTGACCTCCGGCCGCAGCGGCGGCGACAGGTCAGCTGCCGCGGGAACCGTGGGCACGGGCGAGGCCGGCGCGATGTCGTAGGAGCGCGATCCAGCTTCCGCCCGGAGCCGGTCCGGGATCGACAGCGCGAAGGCTTCATCCATCGCGGCCGGGCCCAGCGCGGCGCTCGGCAGGCGCCCGACTCGCAACAGCATCTCACGGAAATCCTCGACCCGCTCGCGACAGGCTTCGCAACGCCGCAGGTGGTCGCGCGCCCACTCCAGGTCTTTGCCGTCGAGCCGGTCGTCGAGGACCGCGCTGGGGGAAATACGGGTGCATCGGTTGCGCTCAAAACTTGATGTAGTCATAAATCTCCCCGAACTCCGCGCGGCTGCGGTCGAGCGCGTGCACCAACTTTTTCGGCGCGACGTCGACGACCTCGGCGAGCTCCTCATACGACAGCTTGACGAAATCACGGAGCAGGATCATCGCGCGGGCCTCAAACGGCAGGGCGCTCAGCGCGCGTTGCACGGTATCACGGCGAAGTGCGCGCCGCGCCTCCGCCTGGGGAAAGCCCTCGAGGATGACCTGTGGGGCGGGTCTACGGCGAAACCAGCGGCGAGGGCGAAGTGACTGGCGGCTGAGCTCGGTGGCGGCGCGAAGCACGTCGGCACGGCGGATCCCTTCGCCTGAGGGACGGTGGCGCAAGCCGTCGGCAATCTGGCGAAACGCGGCGCAGGTGACGGCGGCTGCACCGTCGATGTCATCCATGAGCCGAGCAACGTAGTTGAGAACGAGAGGAAAATCCGAATAGAACTCGCGTTCCACGGATGCAGCCCGCGCGCTAAGTGCTGGCGCTTCGACGTGTACCTGATCCATTACTGGGACGTTGGGCGGATGCCTGCAGTGTAGTCAGGCAGCCTCAATTCGTCAACTCGACTAGGTCTCCGATCTGGTAAAGCCCGGCCAGCGCGTCCCGCTCGGTCGCAAAGACCGCCACCGGCATGCCCAAGTCGGCGACAAAGACCCGTCCCGCATTGGTTGCGCCCCGCAACCCGGACTTGGGTGCTACCAGGGTTATCGTGGCGGCGGCTCGGACGGCGCCATCCCCACCCCCACCGCCGTCCGCGTCCAACCCGGAAGGGACATCGATGGCCACGATCGGCACGCGACTCGCATTCATAGCCTGGATGATGCGTGGGGCGGGGTCTCGAAGGGGCAGCCGGATCCCGATGCCGAACAACCCATCGACGATGACGTCGGCGGATGAGTCGACGCCCTGCGGCGCCACGAGCACCTCAATGCCCAGGCGCGCGATGGTCAGGGCCTGACGTGCGACCAGACTGGCCGGGTCACGGGTGGGCACGGTCGACGCTAAAACGACGGCGCCTCGTTGGTGCAAAAAGCGGGCCGCGACCAGCGCATCGCCACCGTTGTTGCCCGACCCGGCCACGACGATGACGCGTTTCGCGCGCACACCGTCGACGAAGTCATCGACGAACCGCGCGACCTGCCAGCCTGCGACTTCCATCAGCTGGATCGGCTCGATCCCGAAGTGCGACCGCGCCTGCTCGTCCGCCTCGCGCAATGCGGCTGACGATAACGTCGGGACTTGGTTCCACGAGACCGCGGGCCAGGTCACGTGACCAGCAGCGTCTCGCCCGGAGCCGTGTGTAATCGCGTCGCCGCCGAGCCCTGGCGGAGCGCAAACTCGATCCGGCCGCTGCTACCCACCAGCGCGACCAGCTCGTTGGGCTGGGCCTCCTCGTAGGTCTCGACGGTTCGAACCGGCGCGCCGTTGATCACCTTGATCCGTGCCAGCGCCCGGATTGGCAGGTTGGTGATGACGTTGCCGAAGTGATCGCAATGGAGCACCTGCGCCCGCCATGCCTCACCCACCTTCGAGGCCCACGCGTCGGCGAGGCGCAGTGGCTCCTGAGAGCGACGGGTGCCCAACTCGGATAGCGCAGTACCGGCGGCAAGCCGCGCCGCCACCGGACCGAATACGTCACGCCCATGAAAGGTTGGGGCAGCTTCCGGCGGCGTCGCCAGCCCCACCGCTTCACTGATGGGCTCGGTGAGGAAGGTGAAGAGGCCGTTGTCGGGTCCCAGGAAGAAGTGGTCTGCCGCCTTGAAGGCGATCGCCTTCCGATCGGTGCCCACGCCGGGATCGACGACCGCCACATGCACCGTGCCCACCGGAAAACTTCGCCAGGCGCTATCTAGCAAAAACGCACCCTGCAGCACCGCGAACGGTCGAACGCCGTGACTGATGTCCACGATGGTCGTTTTCAGATGGGTCGCGAGGATGGCACCCTTCATGGCTCCGACATAGGCGTCGTCGAGGCCGAAATCTGTCAGCAGCGTCACGATGCCGCTCGGCTTCATGCCAGCCATGCTAGCCGCTGGCACCAGCCGGCAACGGGCTGGCAACAAACAAAAGAGCCGCCCTTTCGGGCGGCTCCTTCTTCAGCCTTTGTGGCCTAGTAATCCGGCATCGAAGGCGCGGGCGCGGCCGGCTTCTTCTCCGGGATGTCCGAGACGAGCGCCTCGGTCGTCAGCAGCATGGCGGCGATGCTGGCCGCATTCTGCAGCGCCGAACGGGTGACCTTGGTCGGATCGACGATGCCGGCCTTGATCATGTCGGTGTATTCGCCCTTGTTGGCGTCGAAGCCCTGGCCCTTCGGCAGGCTCCTGACCTTCTCCACCACGACAGAGCCTTCCCAGCCGGCGTTGTTCACGATCTGGCGCAGCGGCTCCTCGAGCGCGCGGCGGACCAGCGCGACGCCGGTTGCCTCATCGCCCGAAAGCTTGAGGTTGTCGAGCGAGCTCTGCGCGTGCACCAGCACGGCGCCGCCACCGGGCACGATGCCCTCCTCGACGGCGGCCCGGGTGGCAGACACGGCGTCCTCCATGCGGTGCTTCTTCTCCTTGAGCTCGGTCTCGGTTGGGGCGCCAACCTTGATGACGGCGACGCCACCGGCCAGCTTGGCCAGCCGCTCCTGAAGCTTTTCCTTGTCCCAGTCCGAGGTCGTCTTCTCGATCTCGGCCTTGATCTGGTTGATGCGCCCCTTGATCTGGTCTGGCTTGCCGGCGCCTTCAACGATCGTGGTGTCGTCCTTGGTGATGGTCACGCGGCGGGCCTTGCCCAACTGGTTGAGCTGCACGGAATCGAGCTTGAGCCCGAGCTCCTCGGATACAACCTGGCCACCGGTCAGGATGCTGATGTCCTCGAGCATGGCCTTGCGGCGATCACCGAAGCCCGGCGCCTTGACGGCGACGGCGGTGAAGGTGCCGCGCAGCTTGTTGACGATGATGGTGGCCTGCGCCTCGCCCTCAACGTCCTCGGCGATGATCAGCAGCGGCTTGCCGCTCTGCACGACTTTCTCCAGCACGGGCAGCAGGTCGGCGACCGCGGAGATCTTCTTGTCGGTGATCAGGATGAAGGGATCCTCGAGGACCGCCTCCATGCGGGTCGCGTCGGTCACCATGTAGGGCGAGATGTAGCCCTTGTCGAACTGCATGCCGTCAACCAGCTTCAGCTCGTCCTCGATGCCGCGCGACTCCTCGACGGTGATGACGCCGTCCTTTCCAACCTTTTCCATCGCGTCGGCGACCATCTCGCCGATTTTGGGATCGCCGGACGAAATCGTTGCGACCTGGGCGATCTTCTCGCGATCAGCGATCTGAACCGACTGCTCTTTGATGGCCTTGACGACTTCGTCGACGGCCTTCTGGATGCCGATTTTCAAGAGCATCGGGTTGGCGCCGGCGGTCACGTTGCGCAGCCCCTCGCCGATGATCGCCGCGGCCAGCACGACCGAGGTGGTGGTGCCGTCACCGGCGATGTCGTTGGTCTTGCTCGCGACTTCCTTGACGAGCTGGGCCCCCATGTTCTCGAAGGGATCCTCCAGCTCGATCTCCTTCGCAATCGTTACGCCGTCGTTGGTGATGGTCGGGGAACCGAACTTCTTGTCGAGTACGACGTTACGGCCTTTAGGGCCGATCGTAATTCGAACCGCGTCGGCGACTTTGTCGACGCCATGCTTCAGCGCCGAGCGGGCGTCGGCATCGTAGACCAGTTGCTTCGCCATTGATCGTCCTCCTTCCTGCTTGTGATGTGTAGGCAACGTGCCAGTATTTACGGGGCGGTAGCTACAGGGCATTTTAGCACTCCTTAGCACCGAGTGCTAGCAGTCGGCTGGGGTGAGCGCCAGCCCGGTTCAGGGGATCCCTCCCCCTTTGGGGGAGGGCAGGGTGGGGGCTGCTCGCCGGTAGAATGAAGGGCGCCGCCGCCGCGGCCTACCCCCAATGAGTACCCCTGGACCTGCCGCCCCCACTCGACGCGTCGGCCGAGCCATGGCCTGGGGCGTCGCCATCGGCGTGGGCGCCGTCGTCCTGCGCGAGCTGGTTCGGCCTCGCGAGCAGGCCGCCCTCCTGATCGATTGGGATCGGGTAGAGCAGATCGCGCTGGCCCGCTCCGGCGAGCCCGAAGACCCGCCCGCCGATCTCAGCCGAGATCAGATGTATCAGCAGATTGCCGCCGAGCTCGAGCCCCAGCTCACTCTGGCGCTCGGGCCCGGTTTGGCCGAGCCGGGCGCCCGGGTTTACCCGGGACTGATCGCGGTCGGCCGGCGGCAGTGGGTTCGCTTCAACATTCGGATCTTTCGCCAGATGTTCGAGCCGCTGGAGGGCCTCCAGCAGCTGATCCCCGGGTCGCTGCTCCTCAGCTTTGGGCAAAAGGGCCTGACCCGCTACCTCGGGTTGATGCTCGGGCTACTGGCTCGACGCGTCCTTGGCCAGTACGACCCCGCCCTCCTCGGACGGGAGCCGGTCGAGACCTCCTCGCTGATCCTCGTGGAACCGAACGTCCAGGCCTGGGCGCAAAAGGACAAGCTTCCGGTCGACGAGCTGCGCCGGTGGCTCGCGATGCACGAGATGACCCATGCGTGGGAGTTCCGGGCCCATCCCTGGTTGCAGCCATACCTCGAAGGGTTGCTGAAGCAGGTGTTGGTCGGCGGGCTGGCGGACGGCCGCCGACCTACCCGCATGGAGTTGATCCGCACGCTGACGATCGGCGTCGGGCAGCAGTGGAAGGCGATCGCCAAACTGCAGGCGGTGATGAGCCTGTTGGAGGGCTACTGCAACCTGGTGATGAACGATATTGGTCGCCGTGAGCTGCCCCACTTCGCGCTGCTGGAGGGCGCCTACCGCCGCCGGCAGGAGCAGCGCACGCCGCTGGAGCGGGCCTTTCTCCGTCTGACCGGACTCGAGATGAAGATGCGCCAGTACGTCATTGGCGAACGGTTCTGCCGCGACGTCCGTGACGCGGGTGGGCAAGAGCTCCTGAGCCGCGTTTGGGAGGGGCCCGACTGGTTGCCGACCATGGCGGAGATCCAGCGCCCGCAACTGTTCATCGAGCGCGCCAGGGTGCGGTGAGACCCACCATCTCCCTCCCCCACTGGGAGAGGGTCGGGGTGGGGGTTGCGCTCGCACTGCTGCTCGCCGCGTGTGATTCGTCCGCGGCGACCCGCCCATCCCCCACGAGTTCGCAGTTGCAGGCGGTGGTGGCGGCGTCAGAGCTCGTGGTTGGCAATCAGGAGCGGGTGCCGATCGGCATCACCGATCACAACACCCCGGTTAGCGACGCGACCGTGCACGTCCGCTCCTTCATCCTCAACGGCAACACCGGGACGCTCAAAGGAGAGTCCGACGCGCCCTTCAAGGGTGAGGGTTTGCAAGGCGGCGGCATCTACGTGGCGCACCTGACCTTCGATAAGGCCGGCGACTGGGGCGTCGAGATCACCGCCTCTCGGCCGAACGGCGCGCACACAACCGTGCAACTCCCCATGCCCATCCTGGCGCTTCCGGTCGTGCCTGGGGTCGGCCAGCCGGCTCCGCTAACGCGCAACCCAACTGTCAGAGACGTCGTCGACGTCGAGACGATCGACTCCGGCCGGCCAGTGGACGACATGCACCAGCTCTCGATCGCCGACGCGATCCAGCAGCACCGGCCGGCCCTTGTGGTGTTCGCCACGCCGGCGTTCTGCACCAGCAACACCTGCGGACCTGAGGTCAAGGTGGTCCAAGGCCTCGAGCCGGCATATCGAGACCGGCTCGTCTTCATCCACGTGGAGATTTACACCGACTTCAAGCCGGATCCCTCCAAAAAGCACGAGGCTCAGGCGGTTCTTGACTGGCGCCTCCAGACCGAGCCCTGGGTCTTCTTGATCGATTCCAAGGGCGTCATCCAGTCCCGCTTCGAGGGCGCGACGGCGAGCGATGAGCTGAAAACCGCGATCGATCAGCTGCTCCACTAGCAAGTTCCGCCTTTACATTTCCTTACGCCGCCGTTGGCGGTCTGTTGCCTCCGCGGCATTCGATCGGTGATACGGTCGCGGCGAGATGGCGGACATGATGTTCGACCTGGTCTGTCAGCACTGTGGCCGGCGCGAACAGCGGCGGTGGGAAAGCCGAAAGAGCGTGACCGTCACCTACTGCACCTTCTGCAAGCACGGCATGTCGGTGGTCGGCATCGCCTTCTTCGCTCCCCAGGCCGAGCAGGCCGCCGCGTAGCGTCCGGCGCTACTCGACCTCGATCAAGAGCTGGCCTTCCTGCACCGTGTCGCCCTCTCGGGCGTGAAGCTTCGTCACGCGTCCGGCCAAAGGGGCGGTGACCGGGATCTCCATCTTCATCGACTCCATGATCATGAGCGTCTCGTCGGCGTGGATCTGCTGTCCTTCGCGAACCACAATCTTCCAGAGATTGCCGGCCAATTCGGCCTTGATCTGCACGCGGCCGATTGTCTCACGCGCAACTCGGGTAAGATGTCGACGATTTGCGTAAGAAACGTAGCTACCCGAAGAAGCGCGGCGGTCCTACCACGCTGCGCCCCGGCATCGACACGCTGGAAGCCAAGGAGACCCCGGCCGGCAAAGAGGAGACCATCGAGATGGACGCCGAGGTGGTCGAGCCCCTGCCGAACGCCATGTTCAAGGTCAAGTTGCAGACCGGCCAGACCATCCTCGCCTATACCTCCGGCAAGATGCGCAAGTTCTACATCCGGATCCTGATCGGTGACCGCGTCCGGGTCGACCTCTCGCCTTACGATCTGACTCGCGGCCGGATCATCTTCCGCTACAAGTAACCTCAGGGCGACGCCATGGCGTGGCTGTACATCTTGATCCTGCTGTTGCTGGCCGCCGGACTGGTGGGAGCGTACCGAGTGCTCGGAACCCCTTCACGGTTGGCGTCCCGCGACTACAACATCGTCCTGGCGGACGTGGCGACCAGCGTGGAACGGGCCGCCGGCCGGCTCCGCCAGGCGCTCGACGGCGACCCGGCGGTCCTCGAAGACGAGGCCGCCGCCAGTCGAAAGATCTTCCAGACGGGCTACTACCAGACGCTCCGCCTGCGGCCAACGAGCGGTCCCGACGCAGGCGCCGCCGCGCGTGCCGAGTTAGGCCGGGCCTGCGAAGCCTATGACTGGGCGAGCCGGATGATCGGGAGCGAGAGCGTGCACAACCCCCTAATCCTTATCGAAGCTCGGAGGCTGCTCGACGCCGGTGACGCCGCGCTCAAGCAGGCCGCGCTGGAGCTGCCGCCGGTGCCGGCGACGCCTGGCGAAAGTACCGCACGGTAGCGTCGAGGCCCGCTTCCAGGCTGGTCTGCGGTTGCCAGCCCATCACCTTCTCGATCTTGCGCGCATCGATCACGGAGCGGCGCTGCTCCCCGGCCATCGCTGTTCCGTGCGCTTCCGACTGATTGTTGCCGGAGAGGCGTTTCAACAGCTGGAAGATCGTGTTGATGTCGGTCTCCACGCCGGTGCCGACGTTGAAGGATCCGACGGCGTCCGAACTAAGCGCCCGCGCGTTCGCATCGGCCACATCGCCTACGTAGACGAAGTCGCGTGTCTGCTTGCCATCGCCGTTGATGCGCGCTGTCTCACCACCGAGCAGGCGCCGGGCGAAGATCGCCACCACGCCCGCTTCGCCGTGCGGATCCTGGCGCGGCCCATAGACGTTGGCATAGCGAAGGGCCGCGTACGAAAGGCCGTGCAGCGCGTGGAAGGTCCGTAGGTAGACCTCGGCGGCAAGCTTGGAGGCCCCATAGGGCGAGACCGGCAGGGTCGGGACATCTTCCGGGGTCGGGACAACATCGGTGTCCCCGTAGATCGCACCGCCGGTCGACGCGTAGAGGAACCGCCGTACGCCATGGCGGACACTGGCCTGTAGCAGCGTCGCCGTCCCCAGCACATTGACACTGGCGTCGAACACCGGGTCCTCGACTGAGCGGCGGACACTTGCCTGTGCGGCCTGGTGAAGAACGGCCTCGGGGCGTTCGATCTTGAACAGTTCGTCGAGCCAGGGCGATTGGATATCCATCTGGTAGAAGCGGGCTGCGGGGTTGAGGTGCTCGACGTGCCCGGTCGAGAGATCATCGAGGACGACGACCTCGTGCCCATCGGCCAGCAGCCGATCGGCCACGTGGGACCCGATGAAGCCGGCGCCGCCGGTGATCAGGACCTTCATCGCCTGTGGCTCAGCAGGAATACCACCAGGCCGACCGCGATCAGGCTCCAGTAGCTGATCAGTCGGTCGAGGATGGCGACCGATAGCGCTTGCGACGAGCTCAGGCCGAAGAAGACCAGCACGGCGATGATCCCGCCCTCTACCAGCACCAATCCGCCCGGGAGCGCCGGAATGGTCGTGAGCAGCGAGGCCACCAGGGCGATGAACACGATCTGCGCGATGCTCAGCGAGATGTGAAGTGGCAGCGCCTGGACGACCAGGAACAGGCGGGCCGACTCGGCCATCCATACGAGCACCGTTAGCCCAAGGAGGAGCGGGAGGCGGCCGGCGAAGGCGCTCAACAACCCGTGCTTGAAGCGAGTCGCCTGCGCACGAAGGCGTTCGGGGAGGAAGCGGGAGAGGCGTCCCTCGCTGTAGCGGATGACGACCAGGCCTGCGATCAATCCGGCGGCGATGATGAGCCCGACGATGAATGCGGGCACGAATCGCTCCGGGACAGACGCACGGAAGCTGACGAGGCCGCTGACCAGCAGCAGGCTCATCAGGACGAGGAAGTCGAGCGCGCGCTCGCTGAAGATGGTGCCGAGGCCCTTCGAGCCGGAGATGTCGGTCTGCTGCCGGAGCAGGTAGGCGCGGTAGAAGTCGCCCATCTTGGCCGGTAGCACGCAGTTGGCGAACCACGCCAGAATGATGATGTGGAACAGCTCGCCGAAGCGGTTGGATTCCCCGGTGTTGCGCAGCAATAATTCCCAGCGGACCGTGCGCACCACGAAGGAGAAATAGAAGGCCACCACGGCCAGCGCATAGATGAGGAGGTTGGTCTGGCGGATGGCGCGAAGGCTGGCGCCATAGTCGAGCGGAACGTGCGTAAGGACGACGAAGAGGACGACGGCAAGGATGGCGAACGAGATCAGCGTTCGGACGTCGAGCAAACGATCCCGAAGGGCCGACCGTTGGGCCGCCGCCTCCGGGGGAGGGGCGGCAGAATGCATCTCAGGTTTCAACATATCAGGGTCCGGCCGGCCGCTATCGCGCTAGTCGGCGATCTTCCGGCGGCGGATGATCCGTTCGAGTAACGGCATCAGGTGGCGAGGCTTGCCGCTGCCGCCGTATTGCCGCCGGACCTGCTCCTGCTCGCGGGCTTCGAGGATCCGGGGTACCCAGTCCGACTCCAGCATGGGCGATTCGCCGCCCTCCCAGGTCTTGAGGGAGAAGATCCCCTTCAGTGCGGTGAACGGGATGGCCAGCTCCTTGACCTCGCTCTGGTCGGGCGAGACCAGCGAGAGCGTGATGCCGTAGCGGGACGGGTGGAACTGGCGATCGCTGTAGCCGCGCAGCACCTCGTGGTCGACGAAGTGGATGGCGACCCGCTGGTAACGAGCAGTGTCGACCTCGCTCGAGGGTGCCCGCGAATCGAGGAGGACGTATTTGAGGCTGCTCAGCGGCACGAACGCGCTCCGGTTATTGGTGCCGAGGTTGTGGATGCCGGTTTGTACGTACGGCGTTTCGAGCTCCCGCTTCGGCGGGTCGCCGTGTAACGTCTCGCCGTCCAGGAAGCAGTAGATGGCGTGCGCCACGCTGTCCCGAATTGTAGGGCGAACCAGCGCTGCGGCCCACTTCCCTCGTAAACCTGAGTGCGTTTGGAGCCTTTCCTGGTCTCAGGAGCGGGTACAATCGCCGCTGCCTGGCATGGTCTACAGGGTCGTGGTTCTCGCGGTGGGGCTAGCCGTCATGTCCGTCATGACGATGCAGCCCGCGCTGGCGGATGGCAATCTGACGCTCCCCTTCGCCAACCCGAACCCGCGGATCACCTCGTGGATGGACCACCATTACCCGACGCGACTGGAAGACGGCACCATGGTCCGCTTCGATGGCGCCACCGGGTACGCCTACGACGGTCATCGCGGTACGGATTTTGCGATACCGTCGAATACGCCCGTGGTGGCCGCCGACGATGGCACGGTGATCTACAGCGAGTGGAGTGACAGCGGTGGCTGGGGCGTGGTCATCGATCACGCCTTCGACCGTACCGCCTACTTCCACAACAATCAGTTGTTCGTCTACCCCGGCCAGCGCGTGTCCCGGGGCCAGCTGATCGCGCTGAGCGGCAGCACCGGAAACTCAACCGGGCCGCACGTGCACTTCGAGGTTCGTGACCTGCTCGTTCCCTGGCATTCGGTCGACCCCTACGGGTGGACCGGGCCGGGCAAGGACCCGTGGCGCTGGGACATGGGCTACCTCTGGGCGAACAACCCGCCGGTGCCATTTCTGCTCCCGCTCGCGTTCGCGGCTGGGGCGCGCTGGAACTATTGGTACGGCGCTGATGGTCCGCCGCCACCGGTCAGCTGGCACTTGCGCGATGGGGGCCGCGGCCTGGCCGGTTACGCGGCCCAGTGGGACGCCGATCCTGGTGCCGGCGCGGCTCGTACGCAATCGGCCAGCGGCACGGCAGCGGTACCTGGTCCGGGATCTCACACGCTGCACCTGCGCGTCTTCGACCGGGCCGGCACCAGCGCCGACATCACCTACCTATATCTATACGACGTCGAACCGCCGAGCTCGGCCCTGCGCGTCGATCCGGCTACGTCGACCACGTTGAATCTCCACTGGTCCGCCAGCGACAGCCTCTCCGGCGTCAAGGATGTCGCGATCGAGGTCGCGGCCGGCTCTTCGCCCTATCGACCCTGGTTCTCGCAGTCGGCGGATCAGCCGCCTGCCGGCAAGCGCGTCGGCGCGACCCGGTTCTTCGGGGACGCCGGTACCCAGTACCAGTTTCGGCTCGCGGCGCGAGACGCCGCGAGAAATCCAGCGGCGCCCGTCGTTCTCAGCGGATCGGTGCCGGCCGCCACCGGGCTTCCGGCCACGGTGGCGGACCGCAGCATTCTTGGCCCGCTACCGGATCAACCCGACGGCGCGCCGCTGGTAAAGGGCGTCCGCCAGGAGCATCCGTCCGCCGGGGGCGCTTTGCTGTTGGGAACCGACGCGTCGACCCATGGTCTCGCCGGCGATCGCACCCTCGTTTCCGCGCCGCCCGCCTCTACCGCCGCCGCCGTCGACGTGGCCAGTCTGCCGTCCGGGCCGCTTCGACTGCTGGCCGATGGAACGACCTGGACGAGCACGGGCGCGGCCGGCCCCCGCTTCGCGGTTAGCTCCCCGGTACGGCTGCTTGCCGCGACCGACGCCACCCTGATGGCGGTCGCAGGGGACGGAACGATCGCGGGCGGCACCAGCGTCGCGTCGTCGTTGCCGGCAGGCGCGACGGTGGTCGATGCTGCCCTATTCCCCGGGAGCCACTCCGGTCTTGCACTTGACTCCACCGGCGCGGTGCACGCCTTCGGTGGCGCCGATGCCGCTTTGGCGGTGACGCCGACGAGCTGGACGTTGCCGGATCAGCCCGCGGCCATCACCCTGGCCGGCACCGCGCAGTCGCCCGCCGGGATCCTCACCGACGCTAGCGGTGACTGGGCGGTCTTCGGCACGCTGCTCCTACTGCCGGACGCCACCTTCGGCGGTCCCGCCTTCGACCCGACGACCGGCCTGCCGATCCGTTAACCCGTCGCGCGAAGCGGAGCGTCGAAGATGCGGCGGACCGCGCCGATGGCAAACTCGACGTCGTCCGCGGTCACGCCCCGATGGGTCACCATTCGCCAGCGATACAGCGAGGCCTGGTCGAGAAGGACGCCCGCCTGGCGGCACCGATCGATGAAGGCTGCCGCTGTTAGCGGCGGCTGGCAATCGCCGAACACCATGTTGGTCTCGACCCGTGCCAGGTCGATGGCGATCCCCGGCAGTCCTTGCAGCCCTTCGCCCAGCCGCCGAGCGTTGCGGTGGTCCTCGGCGAGGCGGTCGACCATCTCGTCGAGCGCGCACAAGCCGGCGGCGGCAAGCACTCCCGCCTGGCGCATCCCACCACCCAGCATCTTGCGCATGCGGCGTGACCGCTCGATGAAGTCTCTCGATCCGGCCAGCATGGAGCCGACCGGTGCGCTGAGTCCCTTCGAAAGACAGAACATCACCGAGTCGACGGGACCAGTCAGCTGGCGGACGTTGATGCCCTGCGCCACGGCGGCGTTGAAGACGCGCGCGCCGTCGAGATGCACCGGGAAGCCGGCATCGTGGGCGACGTCACTCACGGCGGCGGTCTGCTTCGGGCTCAGGCATGTCCCGCCCCGGCGGTTATGGGTGTTTTCCAAGCAAAGCAGGCCGGTGCGTGGCTGGTGGATGTCCGGCTCGCGGATTGCCGCGCGGACCTGCTCCGGCTGCAGGCGCCCATCCTGCGTCTCGAGCGGACGGAGCTGCAGCCCGCCGACAACGGAGGCGCCCGCGACTTCCGAATGGAAGATGTGACTCTCGCCTTCGACGAGCACCTCTTCACCAGGCTCGGTATGGCTCAGCAGTGCACAAAGGTTGCCCATCGTGCCGCTCGGGACGAAGAGCGAGGCCTCCTTGCCGACCATCTCGGCGGCGCGTTCCTGCAACCGGTGGATGGTGGGGTCTTCGTCCCACACATCGTCGCCAACCTCCGCCGTGGCCATTGCCTTACGCATCGACTCCGTTGGGAGCGTGAACGTATCGCTTCGCAACTCGACGACGCGCGTCATGCTTCCAAGGTTAACGCGCGGAAGCTATCTGCCCAGCTGGGCGTAGATCAGCGGCCTCGGGATGACGACCTCGGTGATCGCCACGTCGCTCATGCGCTGGATGGACACCTGGACGCGGGTCTGGAGGCTGCTGGCGGAAAGATCGGCAGCGGGGCCCAGTTGCTCGGCGTCACCAATCACCCGCAGGACCAGTGGGGTGCCAACTGCGTGGCCGGCAACCATGAGGGTGTCGCCCCGGCTCACCACCGGCGTGCTGCCGACGATGCGGTAGCCGTTAAGCGCAATCGCCTCCGCACCGGCATTCCGAAGATTGTTGAGGGCGTCCTGCAGTTCGAAGTCCATCACCGGTCCCTGGATCCGGATCTCGAGTCCCGGCCCGTGTACCGCAATCGCGCCATTGACCTCGCGCAAGGTGGTCAGCTCTTTTGAAAGCGCCTGGGAATCCGCGCCGCCCGAGGTGAGCGCCTGGTGAAGCTGCGTTTGCTGCTCCGCGAGGACGGCGCTCTGCTGGATCAGCTGGTTGTTGGCACGGTTCAGATCGTTGATCAGGAGCGCGACGCTGGTGTCGTCCTGCGCCGCCAGCGTGCGGGCCACCGCGGCCTGGGATCGAAGCTGGACCACGATCAGGAACCCGAGCCCGATCGCGATCAGGCTGACAATGATCAGCCGCTGCCTCCGCGCCGTGAGCTCACCCGAGCGGCTGAGCATACTTCACCAGGAAGGGGGCGTCGTAAACCGGGACGCTCAGGCGCGTGCTGCGCAGCCAGCTAAACCCCAGGCCGTAAATGCGGTTGCGGCTCTTCAGTTCGGCGAGCTGATCCGGGTTGCCAACGCCATTGGCGAGCGCCGGTGGATCACCGAGCGCAATCACGGTGTAGGGTCCGCTGAGCCGGCTGGCGTTGTTGACCAGGATATTGACGCCGGCGTAATGGAAGGCCGTGCTGGGCACGATGCGGTCTCCGTTGACGGAGATGGCTTCCGCGCCGCTCGCCCAGAGGACATTGACGATGTCCTGCAGGTCCTGATAGTGGATCGTCCAGCCCAGCGAATGATCGGCCGAGCTGTTCGGATCGGTGCCGTCGTGCAGCAGGACGGTCAGGCCGGGTCCGTGCAGCGGGGCAAGGCCGGCAACCGTCTTCTGCTCGTCGAGCTGCGCTTTGACTTCCTGGGCCGCGCTCGATCGGCGAGCGCTCTCGTCTTCGCCGGCTTTCACGTCCGCCTGCAGGGCCTGGACGCGTGCCTTGAGCACGCGGTTCTGGTCCTCCAATTGGTTGGCACTTTGTCGCAGCGCTTCAGCGCGGGCGAGCCGGTTGGAGGGAGGCAGCGGCTGGCTGCGGAACTGGGTTGCGGCAGCCCCCGCGACGAGGAAGGTCGCAAGCGAAACGCTTGCCAGGACGGTCATCCGCGGCGTCACGGTGCCGTGTAGTGTAATGGGTGCCGAGCGCCCAGTCAGGCCGATTTGGCCAGCGTGAAACAGGCAGGAGGAACCATGGCCCAGAAGGTAGAGGCGGTGCCGGGCAGAGGCGTCGCCGAGGCGATGCCGGAGTCGGCGAACCCGTGGACGATGGCCCAACAGCAATTCGATATCGCGGCCAATGTGCTGGGCCTGGACCCGAATATGGCGCGGGTGCTTCGCGAGTGTAAGCGCGAGCTGATCGTGACCTTCCCGGTGCTGATGGACGATCAGACCATCCAGATGTTCACCGGCTACCGCATTCACCACAACATCGACCGCGGTCCCGCCAAGGGCGGCATCAGGTATCACCCCGGCGTCACGCGCGAGGAAGTCAAGGCGCTGGCCATGTGGATGACATGGAAGTGCGCCGTCGTTGGCATTCCCTACGGCGGGGCCAAGGGCGGGGTCGTCGTGGACCCCAAGCTGCTCAGCCGGAACGAGCTCGAAAACCTCACGCGGCGCTACACGAGCGAGATCAGCATCGTAATCGGCCCCGACCGCGACATTCCGGCCCCGGACGTCAACACCAACGCCCAGATCATGGCCTGGATGATGGACACCATCAGCATGCAGGCCGGCCACTCGGTGCCGGCGGTCGTGACCGGCAAGCCGCTGGGCATCGGTGGGTCTGAAGGCCGCCCGGAGGCGACCGGTCGAGGCTGCATGCTGACCACGCTGGCGGCGCTGCGCCACCTGGGGATCCGCCCCGAAGACGCGACCGTCGCCGTCCAGGGCGTCGGCAACGTCGGCTACACCACCGCCAAGCTGCTGGCTCAGGCCGGCTGCAAGGTGATCGCGGTCAGTGACTCCAACGGTGCCTGCTTCAACGAGGATGGCATCGAGCTCGACGAGGTCGTCCGCGAGAAAGAGCTCACTGGCCGGCTGCGGCAGAAGATCTGCACCTTCATCAGCAACGAGGAACTGCTCGAGCTGCCCGTTACCGTCCTGGTGCCTGCGGCGCTCGAGAATCAAATTCACCGGGGCAACGCCAACCGGATCAAGGCCAAGGTCATTTGTGAAGGCGCCAACGGACCGACCTCGCCGGAAGCGGACGAGATCCTCTACAAGAAGGGCGTCTTCATCATCCCTGACATCCTGGCCAATGCCGGCGGCGTGACCGTCTCCTACTTCGAGTGGGTCCAGGACCTGCAGGAGTTCTTCTGGGACGAGCACGACATCAATGAGCGGTTGGAGCGGATCATGCTGCGGGCTTTCGACAACGTGCTGAAGGTGAGCCTGGAGAAGAAGGTCATGATGCGGACCGCCGCCTACGTGCTGGCGGTTGACAAGGTGGCTCAGGCGACCACGATCCGCGGCATTTACCCCTGACAGGTACGCGCTCGCCTTTCCACACCGGGGCTCGCTGATTAGAGACTACGAGGCCTGGCACCGCCAGTACGACGACCCGACCAGTACGCTGGCGCAGCGGCTGGCCATCGTTCAGGCTCGGTTGGGGCAGCGTCTGTTAGCGCTGCCGCCCGGTGCCATCAGCGTGATTAGCATGTGCGCCGGCCAGGGTCGCGACCTTTTCGGCGTCCTTCCCAACCACCCGCGGCGTGGTGATGTGACGGCCGTCCTCGTCGAGCTCGATCACCGCAACGTTGAAGTCGCCCGAGCGAATGCGGCCCAGACCGGCCCGAGCCAGGTCGTGGTGCTCGAAGGCGACGCGGCGGTCAGTGACATCTATGCGCCTTTTGTGCCGGCCGACATCGTGCTGGCGTGCGGAATCTTCGGCAATATCTCGGACCAGGACCTCGAGCGTACGGTGCACAACCTCTCGATGCTCTGCCGAACCGGAGCTTCGGTCATCTGGACCAGGCATCGCAACGAGCCTGACCTGACGCCGCGAATTCGGAGCTGGTTTGCCGAGAGTGGCTTCGAGGAACTGAGCTTCGACGCGATCGACAATGAATCAAAATCCGGGATCGGTACCGTCCACCTGGTCGGCGCACCGCTGCCCTTCCAGGCCGGTTTCCGTTTCTTTACGTTTACTCGCTAACTGCCAATCTGAGGTGGGCGACGTGGCCGCCGGTGATGCGCACTAACTCGTCTGGCGCGATGGGGAAGACGTGGCGTGGAGTCCCCGCTGCGGCCCACACGACGTCGTACCGGAGTAAGTCGCGATCGATGTAGGTCGGGATCGGCGCCGGGAAGCCGATGGGCGGCACGCCCCCGATCGAATACCCGGTCGCCTGACGGACCGCGTCGGCATCGGCCTTGCCGATCGGGGCGCCGCTGAGCGCGGCGAGGCGTTGCGTGTCGAGCCGGTTGACGCCGGAGACGAGGGCCATCACCGGCGCATCGCCGGCGAGGAAGACGAGCGACTTCACGATCTGTGCGACACTCGTGCCCACACTGGCCGCCGCCTCCTGTGCGGTTCGTGTCGAGGACGGAAATTCCTGAATTCGGGCGTCGACGCCGGCCGCGGTGAGCGCGGCCTGGACCCGCTGGGGCGCCGAAAGTTGCTGTTCCATTTTGGAGGCCATCCGTTATAATCCCCGAAAACCAGCTCGTTCTGAGGTACACGCATACCCTTTGAGCTCGACACGGCATCGGAGGCGACCTCGATGAGTGTGCGTGCGCCCCTGAAGCCCTCGCCGTTTGAGGCGGCCGACACCTTCGAACTGGGGCGCTTCAAGCGAGCCCGCCGAGCCTACGGCTTCGATGAAGTCGCGCTGGTGCCGGGTCGCGTGACCATCAATCCTGAAGAAGTCGACAGCTCGTTTGAGCTCGGCTCCCTGCGTCTGGACGTGCCGATCCTGGCGGCCGCCATGGACGGTGTCGTCGACGTGCGGTTCGCCGTCGAGATGGGACGGCTGGGCGGAATGGCGGTCCTCAACCTGGACGGGCTGCAGACGCGCTACGCGGATCCGACCAGTGTCCTCCGCGAGATCGCCGAAGCACCCCGCGAGCGGATCAACGCCTTGCTCCAGAAGGTCTACCAGGCGCCGGTCCGCGAACAATTGATCGGAGAGCGGATCACTGCCGTCAAACGTGCCCGGGTCCCGGTCGGCGTCTCGACCGTCCCCGCCCAGGCCCGGCGTCGGGCGGGTGTGGTGCAGGAGGCGGGTGCGGACTGCTTCGTGGTCCAGGGAACGGTGCTCACGGCGCGACATATCTCGCGGTCCTACGAGCAACTCTCCTTCGAGAAACTGTGCGCCGAGCTGTCCATTCCGGTGGTGGCCGGGAACTGCGTGGAGTACGAAACCGCGCTCGAGCTCATGCAAACCGGGATCGCCGGCATCCTGGTCGGCGTTGGACCAGGTGCGGCCTGCACGACGCGAGGCGTGCTCGGGGTCGGCGTGCCGCAGGTCACGGCGACCAGTGACGTGGCCGCCGCGCGAGAGACCTATTTGAGCGAGACCGGCCGTCGGGTTCAGGTCATCACCGATGGCGGGATGCGAGTCGGCGGAGACATCGCCAAGGCCTTCGCGTCCGGGGCCGATGCCGTCATGGTCGGGTCGATCTTCGCGGGGACGATGGATGCCGCCGGCGGCGGCTACCACTGGGGGATGGCGACACCGGACCCGAACCTGCCGCGTGGGACCCGGATCAAAGTTGGCCAGCGCGGCACCCTGCGCGAAGTCCTTCTTGGGCCGGCCCGCGTGGATGACGGTACCCAGAACCTGGTGGGCGCGTTGCGCTCGGCGATGGGGGTCTGCGGTGCGCGCACCCTGCGCGAATTCCAGCAGACCGAGCTCGTCATCGCCCCGGCAATCCAGAGTGAGGGGAAGCTCTTCCAGCAAGCCCAGCAAGTGGGCATGGGAACCTAGCGGTCGCCCGAGCGTCGACCCTCCAGCAACACCCTCGCGCCGATAATGTCCCGCCCCCGCTTGCGGGGGAGGGCAGGGTGGGGGCGCAAGAGCTGGTGCTGGTACTGGACTTCGGTTCGCAGTACAGTCAGCTGATCGCCCGTCGCGTGCGCGAGGCTGGTGTCTATTGCGAGCTGATCCCGGGGACCACGCCGTGGGATGCGATCCGCGATCGCAACCCCAGCGCCCTGATCCTCTCGGGCGGCCCGGCCAGCGTCTACGAGGACGGCGCTCCGCGCTGCGATCCGGCCGCGCTCAATGCCGGCGTGCCGGTGCTGGGCATCTGCTACGGCATGCAGCTCCTCGCGTATCAGCTCGGCGGCAAGGTCGCGCCCGCCGGTAAACGGGAGTACGGACCGGCGAGCGTCCAGGTCGCCGACCCCGCCGGCCTCTTTCTCGATCTGCCGGCGAGGTTGCCGGTCTGGATGAGCCACGGGGATACCATCCTCGAGGCGCCGGCGGGCTTTCGCCGGCTGGCGGAATCCGAGAACTCGACGATTGCTGCCATGGCCGACGACGCGGGCCGATTTGGAATCGCCTTTCATCCCGAGGTGATCCACACACCGCAGGGTCGGGAGATTCTGCGCAACTTTCTGTACCAGGTCGCGGGCTGCCGCGGGACCTGGAAGCCGGCCGCCTTCATCGAGCAAGCCGTAGACGCGATTCGCGCCCAGGTGGGGGACGGCCGGGTTCTCTGTGCGCTCTCCGGCGGCGTCGATTCGGCCGTCTGCGCGACGCTCGTGCATCGAGCCATTCCCGGCCAGCTGACCTGCCTGATGGTCGACAACGGTCTGCTCCGTCGCGACGAACGGCGTCGCGTCGAGGAGGTGATGCAGCGCCACCTCGGCATCGACCTCAAGGCGGTCGACGCCAGCGAGGAGTTCCTGGCCGCCCTACAGGGCGTCATCGATCCTGAAGAAAAGCGCCGGCGCATCGGCGCCACCTTCATCAAAGTCTTCGAGTCCGAGGCGGGCTCGCTCTCCGGCGTCGACTTCCTGGCCCAGGGAACGCTCTATCCCGATGTCATCGAGAGCACCAGTCACGACACCCACAACGCACACCGAATCAAAACGCATCACAACGTTGGCGGCCTGCCTGCCGACTTGCGCTTCAAGCTGGTCGAGCCTCTTCGTTACCTGTTCAAGGACGAGGTTCGCGCGATTGGCACGGCGCTGGGCCTTCCCGATGACATGGTGCATCGCCAGCCCTTCCCCGGACCCGGGCTGGCTGTTCGCATCATCGGCGAGGTCACCCGCGAGCGACTCGAGACGCTACGGGCCGCGGACTGGATCGTCGTCGACGAGATCAAGGCGGCCGGCCTGTACCGCTCGCTCTGGCAGTCCTTTGCGATCCTGACACCTCTCCAGAGCGTCGGCGTGATGGGCGACTATCGCACCTACGGCAACGTGGTTGCGGTGCGTGCGGTCCAGAGCGAGGACGGGATGACAGCCGATTGGGCACGCCTGCCCTACGAGGTCTTGGCGAAAATCTCGACGCGGATGGTCAACGAGGTGCCCGGCGTGAACCGCGTCGTCTACGACATCTCGTCGAAGCCGCCCTCGACCATCGAGTGGGAATGAAGGTCCTGATCGTGGGCGCCGGTGCGCGCGAGCACGCCCTGACATGGAAGGCTCTGTTGAGTCCGCTAACGGATACCGTTTACTGCGCGCCGGGTAACGCGGCCACGGCCGCGATCGCGGTGAACACGGGACTGCAGGCAACCGACGTCGACGGGATCGTGCGCTTCGTGTCAGAGCGAAACGTGAGCCTGACCGTGATCGGTCCCGAGGCGGCCGTCGCCGCGGGCCTCGCCGACCGCCTGGGGGCCGTGGACCGACTGGTCTTCGGTCCCACGGCCGCGGCTGGGCGGATCGAAAGCAGCAAGGCGTTTGCCAAATCACTGATGACGCGTGCCGGCGTACCTACCCCTGCCTACCAGGTCTTCGACGACTCAGCCAAGGCCAAAGATTTCGTGCGGGGCGAGCGCAGGGCCTTCGTCGTCAAGGCCGATGGGCTTGCCAAGGGGAAGGGCACGTTGGTCCCGCGCGACGCTGACGAGACGCTCGAATGCATCGACACCTTGATGCTGCACAAAAGCGTCGGCACCGCCGCCGACCGGATCGTGCTCGAGGAGAGAGTCGACGGTCGTGAGGTTTCCTTGATGGCACTGGTCGACGGCGAGCGCGTGGTGGCGCTCCCGCCGGCCTGTGACTACAAGCGGGCCCTCGATGATGACAAAGGCCCCAACACGGGTGGCATGGGTGGCTACTCACCGGTCTCGTTCTTCGGTCATGACGACGTCGAGCGCGCCCTGGATGCCGTGCTGCGGCCGGTGGTCCGGGCACTGCGCGAAGACGGAACGCCGTATCGCGGCTGCCTCTATGCCGGCCTGATGGTCTCCGACTCGGATGTGCAGGTGCTCGAGTTCAATGCGCGCTTCGGTGACCCGGAGGCGCAGGTGGTCCTCCCCCGGCTGGCCGGCGACCTCGTGCCGCTGCTCGAGGCGACCGCCCGCGGCGACCTGGGCGGTGTCACGCTGTCATCGCCAGAGCAAGCAAGTGTGGGCGTCGTCCTCGCTTCGCGCGGCTATCCGGGCACGTATCAGACCGGCTACCCGATCGATGGGCTGGGCCGCCTCGAGCCCGGGGTCCTGGCCTTCCATGCCGGAACGACCGCCGGTCCCGCCGGCTACGTGACCAACGGCGGCCGCGTGCTGACGCTGGTCGCGCTCGGCGATTCGATGGCGCAGGCACGCGATCGCGCCTATGCCAACGTCGACCGCATCACCTTCCAGGGCATGACCTGCCGCCGTGACCTCGCGTTGCGCGAGCTGGAGGCGCCGGCCCTGTCATGAGCGATGCGCCCCTGGTCGGTATTGTCATGGGTAGCGAGTCAGACCGTCCGACGATGCAGCGCTGCTGTGAGGTGCTCGACGCCTACGGCGTTCCGTACGAGGTGGTGGTCCGCTCGGCCCACCGTGACCCCGAGGGATGCCGAACCTGGGCGATCGAGGCTGAAGGACGCGGTATCAAGGTGCTGGTTGCTGCCGCGGGTGGCGCGGCGCACCTCCCTGGCGTGGTCGCCGCCTGGAGCGTCTTGCCTGTGATCGGCGTGCCCATGTCGGGCGGGGCACTCGGTGGGCTGGACGCGCTGCTCTCAATGGCCCAGATGCCGGCCGGGATCCCGGTCGCCACGGTCGCCATCGGCGATGCCGGGGCGAGAAACGCCGCGCACCTGGCGATGGCAATTCTGGCCCTCAACGACCCGGCCGCGAGGGACAAACTGGTCAAGCGACGGGAGGCCAACCGGTCGCCTAAGCCGTCCTAAAAACGCCGGAATACAATTAGCGCCGTGCCCAGGGTCTTGATCACCGAGACCGTGCTGCGCGACGCGCAGCAGAGCCTCATCCAGGGCCGCCTCAAGCTGCAGCACGCGTTGCCGATCGCCAAGACCCTGGACGACATTGGGTACCACGCACTCGATGCGTGGGGCGGTTGGACTTTCGCTGCCTCAGTCCGCGCACTGAAGGAAGATCCGTGGCAGCGACTGCGCGCGCTGCGGGCCGCGATCGTTAAGACGCCGCTGCAGATGTTGATTCGCGGCCAAACGCTGCTCGGACAGGCGCACCAGCCCGACGACGTCGTGCGAGCCTTCATCGAGCAGGCCGTCGAAGACGGCATTCGCGTCGTGAAAATGTTCGACCCACTCAACGACCTCCGAAACCTCGAGGTGCCGATTGAAGCGGCCCGGAAAGCAGGGGCGCGCGTCATCGGGGCGCTCGTCTACAGCCCGAGCCCGGTGGTCGACGAGGCCCGCACCGTCAAATCGGCGGGCCGGTTGAAAGCCATGGGCGCGGACTGGATCGGGATCGAGGATGTCGCCGGTATCCTGGCGCCGATCGACGCCCGCGCCTTGGTCAGCGCGATCGCGAGCGCCACCAAGCTGCCCGTCAGTGTTCACTCCCACTCGACGACCGCGCTCGCGCCCATTTCGTACTTCGCGGCGATCGAGGCCGGCGCCACCGGCATCGACACTGCCCTCTCGGCGCTGGCCTGGGGCGCCTCCCAACCCGCGACCGAGACGATGGTCGCCAGCCTCCGTGACGGGCCGTACGACACTGGCCTCGACCTCAATCTGATTAGCCAGGCGAGTCGTTACTTCGATGAGATCCACGACGAATACCTCGAGTTCCAGGACCCGATCGCCTTTCGGAACGATGTCTTCGTCCTCCAGCACCAGTTGCCAGCCCCCGTCCTCGCGGTCCTGATCCGCAACCTTCGTGAACGCAATGCGATCGATCGATACGACAAGCTGCTGGAGGAGCTGCTGTTGGTCCGGCAGGAAATGGGCTATCCACCCATGGCGGCACCGATCAACCGGATCGCGGCGAACCAGGCACTCGCCAACACGCTGAGCGACAAGCGCTACCAGCACATCGAGCAACCCTTCCGGGACTACGTGAAGGGACTGTACGGCGCGCCGCCCGGGCCCATCGATCCCGATGTCCGCAAGCGCGCGCTCGGTCCGTCGGACGCGATCACGCTGCGGCCTGCGGACCTTTTACAGCCCGGGATGGATCGGGCGCGTCGCCAGATGCGCAAGCAGGGTCTGACGGCGACGGGCATCGACCAGGTGCTCACCTACATCCTGTTTCCCGAGGACGCGCCCAACATCCTGCGCCCGGACGCGCACCGGGGCGAGACCGCCTCTGCGCCGCCAGTGACCCCGACGCCGGAGCAAAAGCCGCCACCGGCGCCGGCCGCGGCCGCCCCCGGGCCGCCCGCCTCCGCGGAAGCGCCCGCTCGCGAGTTCACCGTCGAGGTCGACGGCGAGGCGTACCGAGTTCGGGTCCTTAGCGATGGTGTCGCGCCCGGGCCGGGTGCGGCCCGTGCCGCCGCGTCAGGCCCAACGCCCGCGCAGCGCGCCGGCGGCGACGGAGCGATCCAGGCACCGATGCAGGGCATGGTCGTCAAGGTCAAGGTCGCAGCGGGCGACAAGGTGCGCCTCGGTGACGTGGTCGTGGTGCTGGAGGCGATGAAGATGCAGAACGACATCGTGGCGACCGCCGCCGGGACGGTGCGCGAAGTGTTCGCCAAAGAGGGAGCCATCGTCGCGCCAAACGAAGTGTTGATGACGATTGGGTAGGGTCACCAAGGTCCTCGTCGCGAACCGTGGCGAGATCGCGCTTCGCGTGATGCGGACCTGCCGTGAGATGGGCATCACGACGGTCGCGGTCTACGCCGAGCCGGATGCCCGCACCCCGCACGCACTTTTCGCCGACGAGCGCGTTGCCCTGAGCGCATCGACACCCCGACAGGCCTATCTCGATATCGAGCAGCTGGTGCGGGTGGCAAAAGAGCTTGGCGCCGATGCCATTCATCCCGGCTATGGCTTTCTATCCGAGAACCCCGCCTTCGCAGATGCCTGCGCCAAGAACGGGCTGACCTTCATCGGTCCGACGGCGCCCAGCATGCGGGCGATGGGCGACAAAGTCGAGGCCCGTCGCCGAATGATCGACGTCGGCGTCCCGGTCGTGCCCGGCACGGCCGCGCTCGCCGACGAAGCGGCCGCAGTCCGGGAGGCGGAACGGCTCGGCTACCCGGTGATGGTCAAGGCAGCCGCCGGTGGGGGTGGCATCGGGATGCGGGTTGCGATGGCCCCCCCCGAACTCCCGGCGGCGTTCGAAGCCTGCCGGCGGGCGGCGCAGAGCTCGTTCGGCAGCCCCGACGTTTACCTGGAGCGATACCTGCAGCATCCGCGTCACATCGAGATGCAGATCCTGGCCGACGATCATGGCACGACGCTCGCCCTCGGTGAGCGCGACTGCTCGATCCAGCGGCGCCACCAGAAGCTGCTGGAGGAGACGCCCGCCGTTGGCCTGAGCGACACCCAGCGGCGGGCGATGGCCGACGCTGCCGTCAAGGCCGCGGCTGCGGTGAACTATCGCAATGCAGGGACGATCGAGTTCATCGTCTCCGGCGGGGACTTCTATTTTCTCGAGATGAACACCCGGCTCCAGGTGGAGCATCCCATCACGGAGTCGGTCCTCGGCATCGACCTCGTCCGCGAACAGATCCGCATTGCCCGAGGCGAGAAGCTCGTGGCGGCCGGCTATGGCCAACCTCGCGGACACGCGATCGAGTTCCGGATCAACGCAGAGGATCCGCTGCGCAACTTCATGCCGACGCCCCGACGAGTCCGCCGTTATGCGCCACCGGCGGGACCGGGCGTGCGCGTCGACAGCGGGATCCGGCCCCACCAGGAGATCTCGCCGCACTTCGACTCGCTGCTGCTGAAGCTGATCGTCTGGGCCGCCGACCGCGAGTCTGCGATCGGTCGGGGCCGTCGGGCGTTGCAGGAGTTCGTCTTGACCGGACCGAAGACGACCATCCCGTTTCACCGCGCTCTCTTGGAGGAGCCGGACTTCGTCAACGGTCGAATCTCGACCAGCTTCATTCAGGATCACCCGAGCCTCCTGGAGAAGACGAAGGCGTTCGACCAGGAGGTCTCTCCCTTCGTATCGTTCTACGGCGCGGGGGAGGTGGCGGCAGCCATCGCTGCGGGGGTCGTCCTCACCAGCGAGGGTTAGCGGCTGATCACGAGGGGCGCGTCGTACTCTTGCGCCAGCGCGACGGCGTTGACGTCGGTCACACCAGTGGTGACGACCAGCTTGTAGGTGCCGGGCGGCAGCTTGACGCTTAGCGTGGCCAGGTGGTTATCGGGGTCGAAGGTGACGGTGGCATCGACGACCTTTCCGTCGGCGTCTTTGACCTGGATGGTATCGCGTGTAATCGTCCCCGCCTTGAGGTCGGAGTCGAAGTGCACCCGCACCTGCTGCCCGGGCGGGGTTTGGACCACCTCGACGGAGACCACCGTGGGTCCGTGTCCGAGCGCCATCGTGGGCGAGGCGTTGACGGCGTCGATCAGGTAGGTCTGGCCTTGCGGCACCAGCGTCAATTGCTCCTCGAAGAAGCTGCTCTCCACGCCGTTTTTGGCGCTGAAGATCCGAACCCCCACCAGGAAGGCATTCGGTTTCGATCCGCTCGGCTGGACGGTCACCGGATAGTAGCGGCTGAAATGAACACCGCCCGGACCCAGCAACGATGAGCTTCCACCCTGGTACGCCGCGACGCCCGCGTCGTCCAGCTCCGCCTTGGCCGTGGTGGCGTCGCCACTGATCCGAGCCTGCATGAATCTAGCGACCGCGGCCAGGGCCCGGTTCGCCGCCGAGTCGGTCGACGGGGTCGTGGTCGCCGTCCAGAAGGCCCGGCCGCCGGCGGCCTCGTCCCGTCGCGTGAAGAGCACGAGGTCACCACTCAGGGACCACTGCGGCGAGGCGAATTCCTTCGATGACGGGCCGAAAGGGGTTGGGCTGCTGCCGTCGCGATTGACCAGCACCAGGCTGGGACCGGCCCCGTTGCCGTTGGTGGCGGTGGTTGCCAGCAGCAGGGAGGTCGCATCGGGGGACCAGCTCAGGTCCGACCAGGTTTGACCATCGGGGCTGGTGGCGACCTTCTGGAAGGATTGGCCATCGGCCGCGACGTAGAGGTCGGTGTTGGCGCTCTTGATGTCGGTATTGGCGCTCTGCCGCACGACGAAGGCGAGGTCGCCCTTCGAAGACCAGGCAAAGCCGGCCGCTCCCGAGGGCAGCGAGGTAGGTGATCCAGCGGCGCGCAGGTCGAGGATGACTGGTCCATTGGCGCCCTCGACAGCCAGGCGCTGGCTGGTTGGCGATGCCGCCAGGCGGCCGTGGCCGACCTGGAGCGCCACGCCGCTGACCTGGGTTCCGTGCAGGTCGACAACGCGGAGCCGGCCCTGATCGACATACGCGATCCGATCCCCACCGATCCAGACCGGCGCCCGATCGGGAACGCCGTCGACGGTGGCGACAGTGGCCTGAGGGGTCCCTTGCAGGTCCCAGACCCCGAGATTCACCTGGGTCCCCTGCGTCGGCTGCCAGGCGGCGATCAGCCCACCCGACGGGGCGGCGGCCGGCAAGCTTCCACCCGGGACGAGGATGCGGATCGGCGTCCCGAGCGAGCTCATCAGCCAGACGTCAGTTGTCGCTTTCGGCGTGGGTGGACCCGACGGGGTCGCGCTGGTCGACGGACCGGGCGATGAGCCTGGGCCCAATTGCCCCACCGGGCGGGTGACCAGGACCTGGCCCGCCGGCGTCCAGGCGGCGCTGAGGATGGTGCCCGGATCGGCCAGCCGGCTGTCGTACCCATAGTTGACGACCGCGCTCTTGAACGAGGGCGGAACGATCGGCGTGACCGGTGGCCGGACGGTGGTGAAGTGGACGATGACGGGGGCCGGGGCAACCGCAGGGGTGGGTTTCACCCCGGGGATCTGCGCCGGCGTGGGCGTCGGCGTAGCCAGGGGCTTGAAGCTGACGGAATAGGCCGTATTGGCCGCCAGCGGGTGGGCTGGGATGATCACGAGGTTCTGGCCGACCCACTGCTTCGTCACCGAGGTGGCCGGTTGGATCACGACTGACTCCGCGACGGCGGTCTTGTCGACCGGCCCAGTGAAGGGGATCACGATCGGCTCGCCAGTTCCCACATCCACCTTGTTGTTGAATGCGGTGCAGACGCAGGCGACCTGGGGCGCCTCGGTCTGTCCGTGGAGGTAGATCTCGACCCCCAGCACCACCAGGAAGCCGGCGGCGACCGCGGCCATCGCCGGGGCGAGGGTCTTCTGCGACAGCGTGAAGGGGAACCACGACCGAGCAGCGCGAGCAGGGAGCGCCTGTCGCGCTTCCGTCATCAGCTTGGCGCGCAGGTAGTTGCGGAAGTGAGGGTCGAGCGGCGGCGCGGCGGGCCGCGACGCCTTGAGCAGATCCACCACCGCGCGATCGGCGGGATCGTTGAACAGTTCTTCGAGTTCGGGATCGTTCGTCATGTCAGGCCAACCTCGAATTCAGGTGGCAGCTCGCGGCGGAGCCGTTCGACGGCGCGGTGCAGCAGGAGTTTGACCGCCCCCGAGCTCTTTCCAAGGATCTGCGCAATCTCTTCGATCTTGCGGTCCTCGCTGAACTTGAGCACCATGGCCGCACGCTGCTGCCGAGGCAGTTGGTCGATGGCCGCCCAGATCCGGCGGCTGCGGTCGCGCCGGACGACCTCGTCGACCACCGCCGGCGCGGTGCTGGGCAGGCTCGAACCTTCCTCGAGATCGACCTCACCGTGCAGCCCGCGGTAATGGTCGGCGACGGCGTTGAGCGTGATCTGGTAGAGCCACGATGAGAATGGATGGCCCGAGTAGGTGTATCGCTTGATATTTCGAAGCGCTTTGAAAAACACCTCCGATGTCACATCCTCAGCCAGGGATTGGTCTCGAACCCGGGAATACGCAAATCGATAGATCTGCGGGAAATAGCGGTCGTACAAGGCCCCGAACGCGTCGGGGTCTTGCTTTGCTCGCTCGACCAAATCCCGCTCTTCAAATCCGTCCGGCATCAGGGCACCCCATAGGGCGCCCGCTGCAGACTGAACGGGTGACGCCCCCTCTTGGTTACGTGTCCGGCCAATTTACCAGCAACTCCCCGTGAATGAGAAGTCTCCTGGGGTGAGAGAGGTTACGAACGGGCAACGGCGGCTATAATCAGCCCGTCACCGACGGCACGCCACCCACAAGGAGACCAGCCGCCGATTGATCCCTCGATACGCCCATCCGGAGATGAGCGAGATCTTCTCCCCAAAGCAGCGCTACGAGTTGTGGCTGCGGATCGAGCTCATCGTTAGCGAGGGGTGGGCCGAGATCGGCGAGATCCCGCGGTCGGCGCTCGACCGCCTCCGCCAGGCCCGCGTCGATCCCGACCATATCGCCCGGCTCGAGGAGCGGGTGGGCCACGATGTGGTCGCCTTTCTGGACTCGATCGCCGAGTCAATTGGCGGCGACGACGCGCGCTACCTGCATCGGGGCCTGACCTCGTCTGACGTGCTCGACACCGCGCTGGCGCTGCAGCTGGTCGAGGCCGCCGACATCCTTCTTAAGGATGTTGACCGGCTGTCTTCGGTGATCCGGCGGCGGGCGATCGAGGAGCGCGACACCCTGATGGCCGGCCGGACCCACGGTATCCATGCCGAGCCGATCAGCTTCGGCTTCGTCCTCGCCGGCTGGCTGGACGAGCTCGACCGAGACCGTCAGCGGCTGGTCACCGCCCGCGAGGACATTCGGGTCGGCAAGCTCTCGGGCGCGGTGGGAACGCATGCGACCGTCGAGCCGCGGGTTGAGGAGTCATCGCTCAAAAAGCTTGGCCTGAAGGTGGCGCCCGTCACCACCCAGGTGATCGCCCGCGACCGTCATGCCGCCTACCTGACGACGCTGGCGGTCCTGGCCGGCGGCCTGGAAAAGTTTGCCACCGATATCCGCCACCTTCAGCGCAGTGAAGTCTCTGAGGTCCGCGAGCCGTTCGGCGAAGAGCAGAAGGGCTCCTCGGCGATGCCACATAAGCGGAACCCGATCTTGAGTGAGCGGATCTGCGGCCTGGCTCGGGTGGTGCGCGGCTATGCGCAGACTTCGCTGGAGAACCAGGCACTCTGGCACGAGCGCGATATCAGCCACTCGTCGGCCGAGCGCATCATCTTCCCGGATGCCTGCACGCTGATCGATTACATGCTGCGACTGATGGCGGACATCCTCGAGGGGCTGACCATCGACCGGGAGCGGATGCGGGCGAACCTCTACCGCAGCGGCGGCGTGGTGTTCTCCCAGCGCGTGCTGCTGGCGCTCGTCCAGAAGGGCATGTCACGGCAGGACGCCTACCGTCTGGTGCAGCGGACGGCCCTCAGCGCGCTCGACGGGGGACCGGACTTCAAGGTGGCCATCGGGCAGAGTCCCGAGGTTCGCGAGCGGTTGACGGAGCGCGAGCTCGCTGAGCTTTTCGACCCGGCGTACTACCTGCGCCACCTGGACGTGACCTTCGAACGACTCGGCATCGAGCCAGCCCTCACATCTCCATCCAGAGGAGGGGGATCATGACCGCCATCCTGACCACATCACTGCCTCTGCCGCTGCACTCCCGCGGCAAGGTGCGCGATACATACCGACTCAGTGCGACGGAACTGTTGATGGTGGCGACCGATCGAATCTCGACCTTCGACGTCGTGCATCCGACGCCAATTCCTGAAAAAGGACGAGTTCTCAACCAGCTATCGAAGATGTGGTTCCTGGAAACCGTCGGACTGATTCGCAATCACCTCGGCCCCGATCAATCGATCCCGAGGGCCTTGCTGGATCATCAACCCGACTTGGATGAGCGCAGTATGCGCGTGGTCAGCGCCACGCCCGTGATGTTTGAGTGTGTCGTGCGCGGCTACATCTCCGGCTCGGGTTGGAAGGACTATCAGCGTACGGGGACGATCGCCGGGGAACCACTCCCGGCCGGACTCAAAGAGAGCGATCAGCTTCCCGAACCGATCTTCACGCCGGCGACTAAGGCGCTTTCCGGTCATGACGAGAACATCTCCCGGGCGGAGTTGGCGAGGCAGGCCGGCAGCGAAGTTGCGCGGGATCTTGAGCGCTTCAGCCTCTCGCTGTATCAGTTCGGGACGGAGCGGGCTCGCGAATGCGGGTTGATCTTGGCCGACACCAAGTTTGAGTTTGGCCTGCTCGAGGGACAGCTCATCCTGATCGATGAAATGCTCACGCCGGACTCCTCGCGTTTCTGGCACCTCGAGCAATACCGGCCCGGCGGGCCGCAGCCCTCCTACGACAAGCAGTACGTGCGCGATTACGTCGAGCAGATCGGCTGGAACAAGCAACCACCGGCCCCCCCTCTTCCGGATGAGGTGGTCGCCGGCACCACCGACCGCTATCTCGAGGCGTTGCGTCGCCTAAACGTCCTGTCCGCGGCAGGGCGTCAATGACGTACCAGGCTGAGGTGTTTGTCACCCTGAAGCCGGTCGTCAACGATCCGGCGGGTCTGACGATCAAGGGTGGGCTGCATGCGCTGGGCTTCGACTCCGTCACCGACGTGCGATCCGGCAAGTACCTGGTCGTGACCCTGGACGCAGACGATGAGAGCCAGGCGCGCGCTCGGGTCGAGGAAATGACCCGGCAGCTGCTGGCGAACGCGGTCATCGAGGATTACCGCATCGAACTGCAGGCAGCCGCCGAGCCGGTCGCTTGAACACCGGTATCGTCGTCTTTCCCGGCACCTGGAGTGACCGGGACTGCGCTCACGCGGTCGGCGAGGTACTCGGCCAGCCGGCCCGCTACCTCGACCACCGGGAGGAGCGTCTCGACGACCTCGACCTCGTGATCCTGCCGGGCGGCTTCTCCTATGGCGACTACCTCCGCTGTGGCGCGATCGCCCGCTTCGCCCCGGTGATGGAGGCGGTGACCGACTTCGCCAACCGCGGCGGACTGGTCCTGGGGATCTGCAATGGCTTCCAGATCCTGCAGGAGGCGCGCCTGCTCCCGGGTGCGCTCCTCAGGAATGCGTCTTGCGAGTTCCGCTGCGAGTGGGTCAACCTGCGGGTCGAGCAGAGCCAATCCGCCTTTACACTCGATTGCCGTCCAGGTCAGGTGCTGCGGATCCCCATCTCTCACGGTGAGGGCAATTTTTTCGCCGATAAGGAGACGCTCGAGACGATCGAACGTAATGGCCAGGTCGTCTTTCGCTACTGCGCGCCGGATGGGCGGGTCACGGCGGAGTCGAACCCGAACGGATCTCTGGGCAACATCGCCGGCATCGCCAATGCCCGCGGCAACGTCGTCGGCCTGATGCCGCACCCGGAGCGCGCCTGCGAGGAACTGCTCGGTGGCAGCGACGGCCTTGCCGTGTTTCGCTCGGCGATCCACGCGCTGGCACGGGTGGCCGTCTGATGGCGATCGTTATTGGCCGGTCCCAGCTGGCGGAGGTGGCGCTGAACGAAGGCGAATACCGCGCCATCGTGAAAGCGATCGGCCGCGATCCGAACGACCTCGAGCTCGGCATGTTCGGCGCGCTCTGGAGCGAGCACTGCTCGTATAAGACGTCGAAAGCATTGCTCCGTCAGTTGCCCACCGAAGGCCCGGATGTGCTGCAGGGGCCGGGCGAAAACGCGGGGGCGGTCGATATCGGCGACGGCCTCGCCGTCGTCTTCAAGATCGAGTCGCACAATCACCCCTCCGCGATCGAGCCCTACCAGGGGGCGGCGACCGGCGTGGGCGGCATCCTTCGCGACGTGTTCGCCATGGGTGCCCGACCGGTCGCGATCCTCGATGCGCTGCGCTTTGGCCCACTCGATTCTGGACACAACCGCCATCTCTTCCACGGTGTGGTCGCCGGCATCGGCGGCTACGGCAACTGCTTTGGGTGTCCCACGGTTGGTGGTGAGGTCCACTTCGACATTGGCTACACCGACAACCCGATCGTCAACGCGATGTGCGTCGGGCTGGTCGCGCACGACCGGCTGCGCCGCGCCAGCGCCGATCGGGCGGGTGACGTCGTGCTCCTGGTTGGTGCCGATACCGGACGTGACGGCATTCACGGTGCGACCTTCGCCTCAGTGGAGATGGATGAGCGGTCCGCTGAGCGGCGACCCGCGGTCCAGGTTGGCAACCCATTCCTGGAGAAGCTGCTCTGCGAGGCATGCCTACGGCTCAACGAGCTCGACGGTGTGACCGCCATCCAGGATCTGGGCGCGGCCGGTCTGACCAGTGCCGCCAGCGAACTGGCCCATCGCGGCCGCCGCGGGGTCGACATCGACGTCGACCGGATCAGCCGGCGGGAACGGGGAATGAGCCCCTACGAGGTGATGCTGTCCGAGTCGCAGGAGAGGATGTTGATCGTGGTGAGACCCGAGGCCGAGGCGTCGGCGCGCCAGGTCTTCGACCATTTCGAGCTCCACGCGGACCGCATTGGGACGGTGACAGGAACCGGACGGATCCGAGTGCGCGAGCACGGCGTGTTGGTTGCGGACATCCCGCTGAAGGCGCTGGTCGACGGCGTTCCGCTGCGGTCGCCGGTCGCGGCGTTTCCCGACAGGCAACCCACGGTGGTGATGCCGGCGGTCGAAGAGCCGGAGGCGATCCTGCTCGACCTGATCGCGAGCCCGAATCTGCGCAGCCGCCGACCGATCTATCGGACCTACGACCACCAGGTGCAAGACAACACGGTGTTCGGCCCCGGCTTCGATGCCGCCCTGCTGCGCGTACCTGGAACCAACAAGGGGCTGGCAATGACGACTGACGGCAATCCATGGTACGTCGCGCTCGATCCGTATGAAGGGACCAGGGCCGCCGTCGCCGAGGCAGCCCGCAACATCGTCTGCACCGGCGCCCGCCCGATCGCGGTGACCAACTGCTTGAACTTTGGAAACCCTGAGCGGCCGGCGGTCTTCGGACAGTTGCAGGAGAGCATCCGGGGTCTCGCTGATGCCTGCCGCGCGCTGGAATTGCCGGTGGTCAGCGGCAACGTCAGCCTCTACAACGAGACCAGTGAACGGAACATCCCGCCGACGCCGGTGATCGGCATGGTCGGCTTGCTCGACGACCTGTCCCTCCGATGCCCATCTGGATTCCAGGAGGACGGCGACCTCGTCTTCTTGCTGGGTGAAACGCGCGAGGAGCTCGCCGGAAGTGAGTATTTGCGGCTGCTAGGCGCCCCAGCTGAAGGCCGCCCCCCGGTCGTGAATCTCGAGATGGAGCGTCGCCTGCAGGCCGCAATGCTCGATTCCATCGGCCGTGGGGTGATACGCTGCGCCCACGATGTCTCCGACGGAGGCCTGCTGATCGCGCTGGCAGAAAGTGCCCTCTACGGTGGACACGGGCTGCGGTGCCCGGGCATCGTCGGCTCAGTCAGCCGCGAGGCCTTTTATTTCGGCGAGTCACAGGGGCGGGTGATCGTGAGCGTCGCCCCACGGCGCGTCCCCGAGCTGCAGAAGCTGATGGCGAAGCATCACATCCCCCTCTACGCCGTCGGCGTCGTGGGCGGCGACGATTTTCAGGTGGGGTCGGACATCCGCGTGTCACTCGACAGCCTGCGGCAGGCGTGGGAGACGGCGTTTTGAACCGCCGCCATCTCATGGATGACGAACGGATGCACGAGGAGTGCGGGCTCTTCGGCATCGATGCCCCCGGGGAAGATGTCGCCAACCTGACCTACTTCGGGCTCTATGCCCTCCAACACCGCGGGCAGGAGAGCGCGGGGATCGCGACCAGTGACGGCCTGACCCTGCGGATGCACAAGGACATGGGCCTGGTGGCGCAGGCCTTCGACCCGGAGTCGCTCGAGCGCTTGACCGGCCACCTGGCATTGGGGCACACGCGCTACTCGACGACCGGATCGAACCGGCTGGAGAACGCGCAGCCCATCCTTGTCGAGCATCCGCAACTCGGAACCATCGCGATCGCCCACAACGGCAACCTCACCAATACGCAGGTGCTGCGCGACGATCTCGAGGAACACGGCGTTCGTTTCAAGACGTCGAGTGACACGGAGGTGCTCGCCGAGCTGGTCGCGCACACCAGTGGCGTCGACATCGTGTCCGTTTTGCGCCGGGCGCTGCCCCGATTGCAGGGCGCCTATTGCCTTCTGTTCCTCACCAACGACGCGCTGGTCGGGGTCCGCGACCCGCTGGGGATTCGTCCGCTGTGCCTCGGACGCTTGCCGGACGGCGGTGCCATCATCACCTCGGAGACCTGCGCGCTCGACACCGTGGGCGCCGAGTTTGTTCGCGAGATCGAGCCGGGCGAGGCGGTCATTCTCGGGCACGGCGAGCCCGTCGCGGAGCAACTGCTGGTGTCGCCGCGCAAGGCGATGTGCATGTTCGAGTTCATCTATTTCGCGCGCCCGGACTCCCACCTGCAGGGGCAGTCGCTGTACGAGGCGCGTCGCAACATGGGCCGCGAACTGGCCCGGGAGGCGCCCGCCGACGCCGACATCGTCATCTCACTTCCCGACTCGGGCACGCCGGCCGCGGTTGGTTTCGCGGAGGCGAGCGGCATTCCCTACAGCGAAGGCTTGATCAAGAGCCGCTACATCACCCGCACCTTTATCCAGCCCAACGAGCGGCTGCGCAACGTCGGCATCAAGCTGAAGTTCAATCCCTTGAAGGAGATCCTGCAGGGGAAGCGCGTGGTGTTGGTCGACGACTCGATCGTGCGCGGCACCACCAGCCGGAAGATCGTGGAGGAATTGCGCCGGGCGGGGACGAAGGAAGTGCATTTTCGCGTGAGCAGCCCGCCGATCCAGTGGCCCTGTTTCATGGGCATCGACATTGCCAGCCGCTCGGAGCTGATCGCCTCCGGTCGGAGCGTGGATGAGGTCGAGCACCTGATCGGGGCCGACTCGTTGAAATACCTGAGCAAGGCCGGGCTCTTCCGCGCGGTAAAAAACGTCAGCGGCTTCTGCATGGCCTGCTTCGACGGTGATTACCCGGTGCCGGTGCCGGTACAGCTCGAGATGGACAAGCTGGCGCTGGAGACGGTCGCCCGTTGACGACGTACCGCGATTCGGGTGTCGACATCGACGCCGGCAATCGCGCCGTGGAGTTGATCCGGCCGCTGGCGGCGGCCACCCAGGGCCCGCAGGTGCTGGCCGGGGTCGGTCCGTTCAGCGGGCTCTTTGCGCTGGACACGACTCGCTACCGCGAGCCGGTGCTGGTGGCGAGTACTGACGGTGTCGGCACCAAGGTCCTACTGGCGAGCGGTGCGGGTCGTCACGCCCAGATTGGTGCCGACCTGGTCAACCACTGCGTGAACGATGTCCTGACGGCGGGCGCTGAGCCGCTGTTCTTCCTCGACTACGTCGCGACCGGTGTCCTCGATCCCCCGGTTGTCGCCGAGCTCGTCTCCGGCATGGCGGATGCGTGCCGGCAGGTGAACTGCGCGCTGCTCGGCGGCGAAACCGCGGAGATGCCGGGTGTCTATCAGCCAACCACCTACGACATTGCCGGTTTCATGGTCGGTGTCTGCGAGCGCGGCGCGATCATCGACGGCACGTCGATCCGTGAAGGCGATGCGTTGCTGGCGCTACCCTCGACCGGCCTCCACACCAACGGCTACAGCCTGGCCCGCCGGGTGATCCCGCGCCAGGCGCTGGGCCAGACGATCCCCGGCAACGGTCACACCGTCCTCGACGCGTTGCTGGCGCCACACCGCGCTTATCTCGAGCCGGTGCGACGGCTTCGGGAAGCGGTCGAGATCAAGGGATTGGCCCACATCACCGGCGGCGGTGTGGTCGGCAATCTCCCGCGTATCCTCCCGGTTGGCCTTGGGGCCCGGATTCAGCGTGGCACGTGGCCAGAGCCCGCCATCTTCTCCTACCTCGCGCCCTTTACTCCCGACGAGGAGATGTGGCGAACTTTCAATATGGGAATCGGGATGATCGTCGTGGTCGACGAGGCCAGTGCCGCGACCGCGCTGCGCCTGCTCCCGGGAGAGATCTTCGTGGTCGGCGATATCGTGGCGTCCGAGCGGCGACGTGTCCAGATCCTAGAGTGAGCCGGCTTCGGGTTGGCGTCCTGGTCTCCGGCCGGGGCAGCAACCTCCAGGCCCTGATCGAAGCGGGGAAGGATCCCATGTATCCGGCGCGGGTTGTGATGGTCTGCGCCAACCGGGACTGCGCGGCACTCGAGCTGGCAAAGAAGGCGGGCGTATCGCGCGAGGTGTTTCGGCTCGCCAACTTCGCCGACCGAAAGGCGCGTGACCTCGCCATGGCCAAGACGCTTCGAACGCACGACGTGGAATTGGTGGTCTGCGCCGGATACGACGCCATCCTGGAGCGTGCCTTCACCCGCCAATTCGAAGGTCGGATCATCAATATCCATCCCTCCCTGCTTCCCGATTTCGCGGGGACCATGGACGCGGTGGCCATGGCCCTGCAAAGCGGCGTCAAGGAAACCGGCTGCACCGTGCACCTCGTGACCGACGATGTGGACCAGGGTCCGATCCTCGCCCAGCGGCGCGTCGAGGTCCATCCCGACGACACGGTCGAGAGTCTGCGCGAACGGATCCAGGCCGAGGAGCATGCGTTGCTGCCGGTGGTCGTCAAGCGCCTGGCCGGCCAACCTCTGCCGCTGGCGCCGTGAACGCGCTTCTCAGCGTCTCCGATAAAACCGGCCTGGTCGATTTCGCTCGCGGGCTCAACGACCTCGGTGCCACGATGTACGCCACCGGCGGCACCGAGCGTGCCCTGCGTGATTCCGGCATTCCGGTGCACGCCCTGCAGGAACTCACCGGGTTCCCGGAGATGCTCGATGGACGGGTCAAGACCCTGCATCCGAACGTCCACGCCGGCATCCTGGCGCGCCGCGATGAGCCACGGCACCTGCAGGAACTTGCCGATCGGGAGCTGAAGCTGATCGACCTGGTCGTCGTCAACCTCTACCCGTTCGTGGAGACCGTCTCGGCCGGCGCCGGCCAGGCCGAAGCCATCGAATCGATCGACATCGGGGGGGTGACATTGCTGCGAGCTGCGGCCAAGAATCACGATCATGTGCTGCCGGTGGTGCGACCCAGCGACTACCCCGTCGTCCTCCAGGCGCTCAAGGATCCGGCAGGCATCCCGGCATCGTTGCGACGCCACCTGGCCGCAGTGGCGTTCGCTCATACCGCCGCCTACGATGCGGCCATTGGCGAGCATCTTCGGGAGCCTCACGTGCAGAAAACGCTGCCCGAGGACTTCACCTTGGGGGGCCGCAAAGTCCGCGACCTGCGCTACGGCGAGAATCCGCACCAGTCGGCGGCGCTTTATCGGACGGTCGACGGTGGCGGGATTGCCGGTGCAAAGCAGTGGCAGGGACTCGAGCTCTCCTACAACAACCTCCTCGATGCCCAGGCGGCCTGGTCGCTGGTGGGCGATTTCTCGACCATCGCGGTCGCCATCATCAAGCACGCCAACCCCTGTGGGGTCGCGGTCGGGAACGATCCGGTAGATGCCTTCGATCGGGCGCTGGCCAGCGACCGCCGGTCGGCCTTCGGTGGCATCGTCGCCTTGAATCGGCCGGTCAATGCGGCCGTTGCCACGAACCTGGTTGAGATCTTCCTCGAGGTCGTGGTCGCGCCGTCGTTCGATGAGGCGGCGCTCGAGATCTTCAAGGCGAAGCCGAAACTGCGCGTGCTGCAGCCGGGGCCGGGGTCATCGCAGCTCGCCCTGGACATTCGCCCGATCACCGGCGGGTTCCTGATCCAGACGGCCGATCACACCGGTGACACGCTGGGCGACGCTCGGGTGGTGACGGCGACGACTCCCGATGACGCGACTATGAAAGATCTTCAGTTCGCCTGGACGGTGGCCAAGCACGTGCGGTCGAATGCCATCGTGCTGGCGCACCAGGGAGCAACCGTCGGCGTTGGCGCCGGCCAGATGAACCGCGTCGAGGCGGTCGAGCTTGCCGTGCACCGCGCTGGCCCGCGCGCAGCGGGATCGGTGCTCGCCAGCGATGGCTTCTTCCCCTACCCGGACGGCGTCGAGGTGGCAGCGCGGGCGGGCGTGCGTGCGATCGTGCAACCCGGCGGGTCAGTGAAGGATAGTGAGGCCATCGCGGCAGCGGATGCCGCCGGCGTCGCTATGGTGTTCACCGGGGAGCGCCACTTCAAGCACTGAGCGCTGACGTTGGTCGGTCGCCCGGGCGTCCCGGGCTTTGGGGGCTGGTCGGGCTCTCGGGACTGTCGGGGGAATCGGGTGAGTCCGGGCTGCCTGGGCTTCCGGGACTCTCGTCATCGTCACCGCTCGCGGGTTGGTCCATTCCAATGCGCTCCATTGACCCGATCCTACAGGTCACTCGGCTGGCGACCGGCTGCTATTGTTGTAGACGGTCTTCGGGGCAGGGGTGTAACTCCCTGATCGGCGGTAAAGCCCGCGAGCGCCCTACGGCGCATGACCCGGTGAAGGCGTAAGCCCACTCCGGGGCCGACCGTACAGTCGGGATGAAAGAGGACCCTCGGCGCGCATCCGCTATGCGCCCGGTTGCTGCCCCGGCGGCCAAAGGAGTAATGACGATGGCCGTCCCGACGATCAGGTCCCAACCGGCAGCGCAGGCCCGACGGGTCGGTCTTGTCGACCGCTTCTCGGTGGTGCTGATCGCCGTTGCGGCGACGATGTGGGCCTCCGATACATACTTCCGGGCGCAGCTGATCGGCCATTTGAAGCCGGCGCAGATTGTGGTCATCGAGGATGCGCTGGTTAGCCTCTTCCTCCTCGCCTTCCTCCTTCGCGGCATTCCCGAATTGCGTCGGCTGGACAGGCGTGGTTGGATCGCCATCGTCCTGATTGCTGTCGGGCCCCAGGCGGTCGCCACAATCTTATTTACGCAGTCGTTCTCGTACGGCCACTACGCGGAGACCTTCGTGCTCCAGCAAACACAGCCGGTGATCGCGATCGTGCTGGCGTGGCTGATCCTTGGGGAACGGCGGCGTCCCTGGTTCTGGCCCACCGCGGCGCTGGCCATCGTCGGCGTCTACATGGTGGTCTTCGCGCAAAATCTCACCGCTCCGTTTTCCGATCTGCAACATGGTCGGCTGGAGGCCGGCCTCTACGCGCTGGGCGCAGCGGCGTTGTGGGCCAGTGGCACCGTCCTCGGCCGTTTCGTCCTGGGCAAGCTGAGCTTCACAACAACGACCGCACTGCGATTCACACTCGCGCTGCCCGTCCTTCTACTCATCGTCCTGCTCCAATATGGGGGATCAGCCTTCGCGCATTACCAATCGTCAGACGTGCTCCCCTTCCTGGGGATAGCGTTGATTCCCGGTTTCCTCGCGCTTCTCCTCTATTACCGCGCGCTGCGCAGTACGCCGGCGACCCTGGCGACCATCGCAGAGATGGCCTATCCGGTGGCGGCGACCTTCATCGCCTCCGCACCGCCCCCGTACGGCTTCAACCAGCCTCTCTACCTGCCGCAGTTCATTGGCACTGCCCTCCTGATCGCGGTGATCTTCATCCTGAACTACACCAAGGAGCGCGTACCACCGGTCATCGTTGAGGAGGAGCCGGCCGCGTAAAGAGCGCAGCCGAAAGGGTTAGCGGGCCTACCCGCGGACGGCGGCAGCCACCACCTGGAGCAGCTCGAGCCCGCCGCCGGTTTCTTCCCGGGCGACCAGCCGGCGACCGACGCGATCGGCCGTACGATGGCTCGGAAAATGCGGCGGCTTGGGAAAAACCGTCAGCGGATGGCGAACCACCGTTTTCTCCACGCCCTCGAGCATGGCGACGTTGTGGACGAACCCGTGGCCACTCTGGATGTCCGAAGCCGTCGACGTCGGATGACCGCCCCAGGGTGTCCCGAGGGCGAAGCCGTAGGCGCCCCAGATGTTGATCCCGACCGTACCGTATCGGAGCTGGACGATGGCCCGCTCCAGCGCCTTCGCAACGCCGGGCTCGCGCAGCGTGCTGGGGTGAATGACGATGGTGGCGCTCAGGGTTCCCCATAACTGCTCGTTGGCAAAGTGAACGGCGCGGTCGAAGAACTCGAGCGTATCGGTGCTGCCCACCGTGGTCTCAGACAGGATGGAGCAAAACGGTTCCATCCGGAATGCTTCCTCGTTCGGGTCGGCGGAGTCGAGGTCGGTCAATAGAGTCCAGGGAAGCGTGCCTGGTGTGGCCATTCCGATCGTTCGCAGACTCCGCCGTCCATCCGTGAGGCGACGGTACCGCTCCTGCGCGCCGGGATAGTATGCGGCTCGCACTGGCGTGTGCTCAAACACCCGCTCCAACGCATCCAACAGCCTTTGCCGTCCATCCCACCCGCGCGCCGTGATCAACATCTTGTTGGCGTTGCAGTTGAACGAGGCGTTGTTGGTCACTCCGCCGCCGATGTTCTGCGCCTGCCAGGCCAGCTGCCGATCGCTGTATGGACCAGGCACAACGATCACGGGGGAGATATTGCCAAGCTCCGAGGTGATCGGCTTGTTGAGCAGCGGATGGTTGTCGGCCCGCCGCGCTTCGCGCTCCGGCCCAGGCGGTCCCCAGACCAGCAGGTCGTGGGTCCTGTCCGACCCGGTGATGATGACCTCGTCCACACCCGGGTGAGACGCCAGGTACGAGCCTTCCTCTGCCCCGCCGTACACGATCGCGAGGAACTTCTGGCGAACGGCTTCGGCAAACGCCTCCTCGATGAGCGGCCCAAGGTAAGCATTCACCGGGTTCATCTTCAGCAGACAGACCTTGCCTTCATTGAGCATCTTGGTCGCGACGTCAAGCGGCGGAATCGAGTTGACATTTCCGCCGCCCAGCACCAGGACGACCCTGCCCTCATGGTCGGGCTGCCGGTAGAAGCGCGCCCGATCATCCACGCTGGTGCCCGCCTGGAGATGCACCTCGCCGTGGACGCGAGGGAACAGGGTCGCGTCCACCAGGTTGGATGGGAAGACCTTGACCAGCGGTCGATCGTCGATGGTCCGGCGCACGCGGCCAATTGGGGTGGTGCCGCTCCGCTCGATCGATCGAAGAGCAGCAATCCAGAGCCGGAGATGAAGCAGGGTGATGAACGGGTGGGCGATCCACTCCTCGCCCTCGGTGGCGGTTCGGACCTCAAGCCCCTTTGCTTCACACGCCGCGCGAACGCCGCGCGCAGCGATCCGAGCGTGGCCGGCTCGCATGGATTCGGCAAGGGCGATTCGTCCAGTGATCCCGAGTCGGGCGAAGCTAGACGCGCCGGCACGGAGCTGCTCGAGGACCGCATCCAGCTCGGTACGAGGCGTCGTCGTGGGAGCTTGGGCGAGCACTGCCACGGGCGTGGTTGAACGATATCAGCGCGGCCCTACCGCGAAGACGCTTAGCTTCCGGACGCGCTGCCGCGGGTCACGACACGGACCAGGCTGGCAAGTCCCCAGCCGATCAGCAAGTAGATGACGATGGCGACCACGGACTCGGGCTCGAAGACGTTGCGGCCGTTGGCGGCCGTGTTGAAGATCCCATGGAAGGGCGCCACGAATATCTGCGTCAGGTCGTAGATGAAGGTCACGAAGCTGGCCTGGGTCGAAGCCGCCAGGAGCTTGAACGCGAAGCGAATGATCAGGAGCGCGGTGACAATTCCAGTAATGAGCCAGACCGCCTGCTCCGCTCGCAGGCTATACATCGGTCGAACGGTCGTCGTTTCGGTTGTCATGCTGTTTCCGCTTGCTGCTTGCACGTCTCCAGTGTTACGGGCGGGTGCCCCGGGTGCCTCCTGCAAATGCAGGGTGACAGAGATAAAAGTCCGACACGCAGCTGTCGCAACGCGGTGCCATAATGCGGGCGGCTTTGAAGAAGGAACGCCGGAACTGGATTCTCCCCGAGCCACTTCGGGCTCAACCAGGACTGGAGGCCTTCTCCCCGGTGTTCCGTCAGATCCTCCACGGGCGTGGAGTCGTGCGGAAGGCGCAACTGGACCCGTGGCTGCAGACCGACCTTGATAGGGCGCCCGACCCCTTTCTTCTAAAGGACATGGCGCTTGCCTGCGATCTGATCGCTGAGGCGATCACGGGCGGCCAGCGTATCGCGGTCTATGGCGACTACGACGCGGATGGCGTCACCGCCTGCGTGACGCTGGCCCGCGGTCTGCGTTCGGTCGGCGCCGACGTCATCACCTATATCCCCAACCGCTTTACGGAAGGCTACGGCCTGAATCTCGAGGCGCTCAACGACCTACACGCGCGCGGCGCGAGGCTCGTCATCACCTGCGACTGCGGGACGAACTCTGTGGAAGCGGCTGCCGGGCGGCCAAGCGGGATGCGCCTCATCGTGACCGATCACCATGAGATGGGCGCGCAGCGGCCCGCGGTCGATGCGCTCATCAATCCCAAGCAGCCGGATTGCGCCTATCCATTTGACGGACTTGCTGCCTGTGGGGTGGCGTACAAGCTCCTGGTCGCGCTCGAGCAACGGGCCTACCCGGGAAGGCTAGACGCAGCCGCGTCCCTTGACGCCGTGGCGCTGGGCACAGTCGCAGACGTGGTGCCCTTGCATGCGGAGAACCGCGCCATCGTGCGCGCCGGCCTCCGTCGGCTCAGTGAGAACCCAAGTCCCGGCTGCGCGGCGTTGCTCGCCGTCGCCGGCATCACGGCCCCGGTCACCGCGGAACACCTCGCCTTTCAGCTGGGTCCGCGCATCAATGCCGCCGGCCGGATGGAGGATGCGATGCTGGCCCTCCAGCTGTTGATGGCCGAGACCAAAGAGCTCGCCGATCCGATCGCGCAGCGGCTTCAGGACCAGAATGCCCAGCGCCAGCAGCTGACCGCGGACATCGTTCGCGAGGCGCGGGCCCAGGTTGTCGAGCTGGATAATGCGGCGGCCGTGATCGTGATGGGTGCGACCCATTGGCCGCTCGGCGTCCTCGGGCTGGCGGCCAGCAGGCTGGTCGAAGAGTTTTATCGCCCAACGTTCGTCTTCAACACCGAAGCCGACGAGTGGCGGGGATCGGCGCGGAGTATCGAAGGCTTTCACCTGGTTGACTGTCTGCAGCACTCCGCCCCGCTGCTGCATCGATTCGGCGGGCACGCGATGGCCGCGGGGCTCACGGTGCTCGCGAGTCGCTTTGGTGAACTGAAGCACAGCCTCGAGCAGTACGCGGCGACACGCCTCAATGGCGACGCCTTCTCCCGACCGATCACAATCGAGGCATCGGCGGCATTCGCGGATCTCAAGCCAAGCCTTCACCAGGAGATTCAAATGCTGGCGCCATTCGGCGTCGGGAATCGGGAGCCGTTGCTGCTCAGCCGCGAGGTCGAGGTGGTACGGGTCGAGACCTTCGGCGCCGATCGCCGTCACCTGCGCCTGCAGCTGCGTGACCGCACGGCGACGGCGGAGGCGATCGCGTTCGACAAGGCGGCGGCTGCGCCACATCTTCCGATCGGCCGGCAAATCGATATCGTCTACGCCCTGCAGTGCGAGCGCTGGGACGGGCTCGATCGAGTCCGGTTGCACCTCAAGGATCTCCGGCCCGCGGTGCAGCCGGCGCTTACCCTCGCCGGCGTGTAAATACCCAACGCCTGTCTTTACGCGAGCGCGACTCCTGTGCTACGGTAGCCGTCAGGCAGGTGCTTTGGGGAAGAGGCACCTTGTTGAGCACTCAATAGCGAGGCAAGGATGCTGGACGAGGTACGTACTCCAAGGCTGGTCATTGCGGGCACGGCGAGCAACGTTGGCAAGACCATCCTCACGGCTGGGCTGATCGCCGCCTTCAAAGGACGCGGGCTAACGGTTCAGTCGTTCAAGGTTGGTCCCGACTACATCGATCCCGCCTATCTCGCGCACGTCAGCGGCCGCCCTTGTCGCAACCTGGACTCCTGGATGCTGGGCGATGGCGCGCTACGCCAGGTTCTCGCCCAGGGTGCCCTCGGTGCCGACCTGGCATTGATCGAAGGGATGATGGGGTTGTTCGACGGTCGTGGTGGAACGAGCGACGGCAGCACCGCCGCCGTTGCGCGCAGTATCAAGGCTCCGGTGGTGCTGGTCATCGATGTCGGCAGCATGGGGGAAAGCGCGGCCGCCGTTGCGCTCGGCTTCAAGAACTACGCCGAGTCCCCGAAGATCGCCGGCGTCCTGCTGAATAATGTCGGCTCCGAGGGCCACCGGCGAAGCGTGGAAGATGCCATCTGGGACACAGCCAAGCTGCCGGTCCTCGGCGCGCTGCGAACCATGCCGGCGCTCGACATTCCCCAGCGGCAACTCGGGTTGTTGCCGGTGACTGAGAACAAGGAGTGGCGCCGGATGATCGACGTGCTGTCGGAGACGATTACGCGCGACGTCGACCTCGATCTATTGCTACGCATCGCGAACAAGGCGGAGCTGGTGCCGTTGGTCCCCAAGAAGGTCTTTCTCGGCAAGCCGGATACCGGTCCGCGGGTGCGGCTCGCCGTTGCCTATGACGATGCGTTCAACTTCTATTATCCGGAGAACCTGGAGCTGCTCGAGGAGCACGGCGCCGAGATCGTGCCGTTCAGTCCGCTGGAGGACGCGCATCTGCCGCAAGACGCCGCCGGTATCTACCTCGGCGGTGGCTTTCCCGAGATCTTCGTCGAGCCATTGGCGAAGAACCGCTCGATGGCCGAGTCGATCCAGCGTGCCTACGCGAATGGGACACCGATCTACGCCGAGTGCGGCGGCTTGATGTACCTGGGGCGTTCGCTCCGCTCCGAGTCGGGGACGACCTACGAGATGGCAGGGGTGATCCCGGTGGACGTCGAGATGGACGGCGAGATTCATCGCTTCGGCTACCGGCAGTTGCTCACCCTGGAGGAGAACATCCTGTCACCGCGTGGCCAGTTCTACCGCGGGCACGAGTTCCACTGGAGTCGCATCACCGGGCACAATGGCGGCCTCAAACCGGCCTACCAGATGCAGAACGCCGAGGGCGACGTCATCGGCTACGAGGGTTTCGTGGCGCCCAACCTGCTGGCCAGTTACGTCCATCTTCACTTCGGGCAGAATCCTCTCCTGGTCGACAAGTTCGTCCAGCACTGCCGCGAGTACACGGCCGTCCACAGCGGCTCCTGATCGAGAGCCCGCGCGGGAATCGTCAGCGATAATCGTCGGGAGCTGGGTGGCTGGCCTTCCAGACCTTGGCGCCAACCACACCCAGGTTGCTGCCCGCACTACCATCCGCCGTCATGCGCGCTGCCCTGTCGAAGACCGCCATGGCCTGCTCGACCGCATCCGCCTCGCTCCGGGCCTCGAAGCGCAGGACCAATCGCACCAGCTCATCCCCGACGCCGCCTACGCGGGTTGGCTGAAGGTCAGCACGGTTGGCTTCGACCCACGCCACGCGGCGCTCCACTTTCGCTGAAACGGCAACGCCAACGCGGTAGTCGGCCATCGCGCGAGTCTATGCGCGAGACTGAAGCCACGCATCGGCAGTTCCACCTACCGTTCAGCGGTGGCGCAGAGTTTGAGCGATGCCCAGAATGGGCATCACCCGGGAAACGCAGATATGGCTACCCCTGAGTACAAGGATTACTACCAGACCCTCGGGGTCTCGCGGACGGCATCCGAGAAGGAGATCAAGTCCGCGTATCGGCGCCTGGCTCGCCAGTACCACCCCGACGTCAACAAGGACCCAAAGGCCACCGATCGGTTCAAGGTGATCAACGAAGCCTACGAGGTGTTGAGCGATCCCAAGAAGCGATCCAAGTACGACCAGATGGGCGCTGATTGGGAGCGGATCGAGCGCGAGCAAGAGTTTGCGCGCCAGTACCAAACGCAGGCCGGCGGCCAACCGGCGGGCGGCGCGGCGGGCTTCGGCGATTTCAGCGACTTCTTCAACACCTATTTCGCCGGCGAGGCGGGCGGTTTCTCGGGCTTCGGGTTCGAAGGTACTCGGGGCCGGACCGCGACGCGTGAGCGAGGCGAAGACATCGAGCATCCCTTTGAGATCACGTTGGAGGAAGCCGCGCGCGGTGGCGAACGGACGATTCAGACCGAGGTCCCGGAAACCTGTCCCACCTGTGGGGGCTCGGGCTTTGTCGCCGAGCGGCGCAAGGTCGGCAACCGCACCGTCATGGAAAGCGTGACCTGCCCGACGTGCGGGGGCGCCGGGGTGCGCGCGACCCGACGCCAGATTCAGGTCAAGATTCCCGCCGGCGTCACCGAGGGCTCACGCATTCGGGTCAAGGGCGAGGGCCAGCGAGGCGCGGAAGCCGGTGACCTCTACCTGCGCGTCCATCTGCAGCCCCATCCACGGTTTGCGGCCAAGGGTCGCGACCTCTACACGCCGCTTGCGGTGCTCGACGACCAGGCGGCCTTGGGAGACGAGGTCAAGGTGGAGACGCTGACCGGCGCCCAGCTCCAACTCCGCATCCCGCCCGGGAGCCAGGCCGGCAAGGTGTTCCGGCTGAAGGGAAAGGGACTCCCCGCGCTGCGCGACGGCGTCCCCGGGGACCTCTATGCCACGCTTGAAATTCGCATCCCTGAACCGATCACCGAGCCGCTTCGCGACCTCTATGAGGAAATTCGAAAAACCCGAACGAGCTAGGTCAGCGGCGGAAGAAGGCGTTCAAGAGCAACGTCAGCACCAGGCTCAGCACCAAGCAGGTGACGATCGGGAAGTAGAAGTGGACATTGCCGCGGTCGACCGAGATGTCACCAGGGAGTTTGCCCAAAAAGGGGATTCGTAGGCCGAGGGCTAGAAAGAGTCCAACAATGACGGTGAAGCCACCCACGATGATCAGGAGCTTGCCGAGATCAGGCATGCTCTGATCCTAACGGCTCCGGCAAATATGTCCTTCCCTTTTGGGGAAGCGTTAGGGAGGGAGTTTTAGAACCCGATCCAGCCGATCGCTTGCTCGATCTGAGCCTGCTGCAGCCCGGCGATCGGCACCCCGTCGATCACCGTGAGCGGGACCTGCTTGACCTCGATGTCGAGCGTGCGGAGGTCCTTGCCGTCGAGCTTGCCATCGGCGCACACATGCTCCTGGAACGCGACGCCGCGGTCAGCCAGGATTTCCTTGATCCGGCGGCTGCTCTCGCAGTCGGGCCGCGTGTACACGATCACTTCCATGGCTTTATAGGCACACTATCAAGGGACGTGGTATTTGTCCAATTCATTTCTCCGATGCATTCGATCAGTGTTGTTGATAGCTCCGGATAAACCGACCTGTTTGACAGGCCGTCCGGTGGTCCGTAAACTTACCGGGACCGTCGTCCTTTAACCCGGCCCAGCGAGGCCGAAAGGAGAATCGGATGCGCGACACCCTGGCCGCTCCGCCTGCGCGGACGCAGGTCCCCCTTCGACACTTCACCGGCCCGAACGATCTCGACCGTTCCCTCATCGAGCAGCTGCTTGAACGCGGCGAGGCCTTCGAGCGGGCTGATGCGGAACGCGCTCCGCTCCGCGGCCGGCTGCTCGCGACGCTGTTTTACGAGCCCAGCACGCGGACCCGATTCTCTTTCGAATCCGCCATGTACCGGCTGGGGGGCCAGGTGCTCAGCGCCGAGAACGCCGCTCGAGCGTCGTCGGCGGCCAAGGGCGAATCGCTCGAAGACACGATCAAGATAGTCAGCGGCTACGCCGACGCGATCGTGCTCCGCCACCCAGAGGTCGGAGCGGTCGACCGTGCGGCTCGCGCCGCACACGTGCCGGTGATCAGCGCCGGAGATGGCGCAGGGCACCACCCCACCCAGGCACTGCTCGATCTCTACACCATCAAGAAGGAGCTCGGCCGGCTGGATCATCTGCGTGTCGGGCTGGCCGGCGATCTGCGCTTCGGCCGCACCGCCCGCTCGCTCGCGCTCCTGCTGTCGCGCTTTCCGGACAACGAGCTGGTCATGATCTCGCCGGACGAGCTGCGTATGGGCGCAGACGTCATCGATCAGCTGAAACACCAGCGCATCGTCGAGACAGACGATTTCGAGGCCGCGATTGCGGGGCTCGACGTCTTGTACCAGACGCGGATCCAGGCCGAGCGCTTCGAATCCTCCGAGGAATATGAGCGCTATCGCGGCGTCTACGTCGTCACGGTCGACCTGATGCATCACTTGCCGGAACATGCGATCGTGATGCATCCCTTGCCCCGGGTGGGGGAGATCGACCCTCAGGTCGATGCCGACCCCCGAGCCGCCTATTTTCGCCAGGCTCGCAACGGCCTGTGGACCCGGATGGCGGTGCTCGACTGGGCGATGGAGCGGTGATGTTGCAGACCCCACCCGCCAAGGCAGTGATCCTCGATGCCGAGGGCGTGCGTCGCGCCTGGCGTCGGATCGCTCACGAGATCATCGAGCGCCAGCCGAACCTGGCGCAGCTGAGCCTGCTGGGCATCGTCACGCGCGGCCTGCCGCTCGCCGAACGGCTGGCGGCCACTCTTGAAGAGTTGGAAGGCGTGCACATACCGGTGATGGCGCTCGACGTACGCCCCTATCGCGATGACTTGCCGAAAGCATTTACGCTCATGCCCGCTGGCGGGGGAGGGCGAGGTGGGGGCTTGCCGGCGGCGGCCGTGGACGGCCGCCCGGTGCTGCTGGTCGATGACGTCCTCTTCAACGGACGCACGGTGCGGGCGGCCATCGACGCGGTGATCGAAGCTGGTCGCCCGACCCAGATCCAGCTCGCCGTGCTGGTGGACCGCGGCCACCGCGAGCTCCCGATCCGCCCCGATTACATCGGCAAGAACGTGCCCACGTCGCGGCAGGAGTGGGTCGAGGTCCACCTGAGCGAGACCGATGGGGAAGATTCGGTTCGCATTCTCGAGCGGTCGGACGGCTGATGCGCCTGCATCACGTTCGCGTGCTGGGACCAGGTGGGCTCTCGATGCCGCAAACGGTGGAGGTCAACGCGGAGGGTGCCACCGATCGCGACGCGACCGGACTCGTGCTCTCGCCCGGCTGGATGGATCTGCATGCGCACCTGCGCGATCCCGGCTTTCCGCAGAAGGAAACGCTGCTCTCAGGGGCAACCAGCGCCGCGGTGGGTGGATTCACCCACGTCCTGGCGATGGCGAACAGCGACCCGGTGACGGACCGCCCGGAACGGCTGCGGAGCCTGGTAGCGCGGAGCGAGGCGCTCCCGATTCGCATCAGTTTCGTAGGCGCCGTGACGGTCGCCCTAGAAGGCAAGGAGCTTACCGACGCGGCCGCGCTCAAGGCGGCGGGGGCGGTCGCGCTTTCCGACGATGGCCGGCACGCGATGACCGGCGTGGTGCTCCGCGGTGCCCTCGAGGCGGCCGCTGCGGCTGGATTGCCGGTGCTGATCCACGCGCAGGTCGAAGACATGGGGAACGGTCCGGACGCCGAGACTGCCGCCGTGGCGCAGGCGCTTGATGCCCTACGCGACGTCCCTGGTGCGCGCCTCCATATCCAGCACGTGAGCACCAGCGGTGCCGTCGAGTTGATTCGTGGCGCAAAGTCGCAACGGCTGCCGGTAACCGCCGAGGTCACGCCGCACCACCTGGCGCTGACCGAGGAGGATGTCTGGGCCATGGGTCCGCAGGGCAATGTCAATCCGCCGCTGAGAACCCCTGATGATCGAGCGGCCGTCTGCCGGGCGCTGATGGATGGCGTCATCGACGTGGTCGCCACCGACCACGCCCCGCACGAGTGGACGGCGAAGCAAGCGGGTGCGAACGGCTTCCACGGCTTCGAGACAGCCGTTGCCGTCGTCCTCGGGCTCGGGCTGAATGGGCGCGTCGTCTACCGCGCCTGCGTCTCCCGGCCTCGAGAGATCGTCGGGCAATCATTGGAAGACGAGTGGATCCTGATCGATCCCAACGAAGCGTGGACGGTCGATGCGTCGTCCTTCAGGAGTCGCGGCAAGAACACGCCCTTCCAGGGTCGGCGATTGCGCGGACGGGTCATCATGACCGTCTATCGCGGCCAGGTGGTGACGGAGCGCGTGATGCAGCATGCCTGAACCGATGGTCCTCGTCCTCGAGGACGGCTTCACCGTGTTTGGCGAGCGCGGTGGGCACGCGACCCAGGCGACCGGCGAAGTCGTGATCAACACCTGCATGACCGGCTACCAGGAGGTGCTCTCCGACCCTTCGTACGCTGGCCAGATGGTCGTCATGACTTATCCGCTGATTGGCAACTACGGCGCGACGCCGGACTTCCAGGAGTCAGGCCGCCCCTGGGTCCGCGCCTTGATCACGCGCCAGCTCAGCACCTTTCAACAGCACTGGCGCAGCCACCAATCGCTGGCGGAATGGCTCGACGGCTACGGCGTGCCGATCTTGACCGGCTGCGACACGCGGCGGCTCGCGCGCCACCTGCGAGGAACGGGCGCGCAGCGGGCGATCATTGGGCCGGGCCATGAGCTGCCGGCGCTTCGCGAGCGCGTCCAGCGCGTGACGCGGCTTGAGGAGCAAGACCTCGTGCGCCAGGTCTCAGAAGGATTCAGTGACCTCGTCGAAACGCTCGATCCGGCCCTCCTTTCCCGGGGCGTGCGCCAATGGAGCGGGCTCAAGGTCGTCGTCGTCGACTACGGTGTCAAACGCAATATTCTGCGATCGCTGCGTTCGCGCGGTGTGGAGGTCGAGGTCCTCTCGCACGATAGCGACGTCGACACGATCCTCGGACGGAGGCCCGACGCGGTGGTGCTGTCGAACGGCCCCGGTGACCCAGCGCAACTGCAGACGGCGGTCGCCATGACCCGGCAGCTGATCCGGCGCCTGCCAGTGCTGGGCATCTGCCTGGGGCATCAACTGATCGGCCAGGCAGCCGGCGCCCGCACCTCGCGACTGCGGTTCGGTCACCATGGCGGGAACCATCCGGTGCTCGACCTGCGCACCGGTAAGGTGACCATGACCTCGCAGAATCACGAGTTCGAGGTCGATGCGGACAGCCTCCCCGCGAAGAGCGGCTTCCGGGTCAGTCATCGCAACCTGCACGATGGCTCGGTCGAGGGCCTTGTCCACGATCATCTGCCGGTCCGCTCGGTGCAGTTCCATCCTGAAGGCGGGGCCGGTCCCCAGGACAACCAGGTGATCTTCGATGAGTTCCTCGACCTGGTGAAAGGGATCCAACCGGCGCCGATCACGGTGAGCGAACCGGTGCGCCGTCCCACCAGCGTCCTGGTCATCGGGTCCGGGCCGATCGTGATCGGCCAGGCGGCCGAGTTCGATTACGCGGGAACCCAGGCCTGCAAGGCGCTTCGCGAAGAAGGTGTACGCACCATCCTGGTGAACTCCAACCCCGCGACCATCATGACCGACGAGGGCATCGCCGACCGCGTCTACATCGAACCACTGACCGTCGAAGCCATTACGGCGATTATCGAGCGTGAGCGACCGGATGGATTGCTGCCGACTCTCGGTGGACAGACCGGCCTCAACCTGGCCGTGGCCCTGGCCGATGCCGGTGTGCTCGAACGCTGCCAGGTTCGTGTCCTCGGGACGCCGCTCGCCTCGATCAGGGAGGCGGAGGATCGCGAAGCTTTCAAAGCCGTCCTGGTGCGCATCGGAGAGCCCGTGCCGGACAGCGCCACGGTGACCACGATCGATGCTGCCCGGGACCTGGCGGCCTCAATAGGGTTTCCGTTGGTGGTCCGACCGGCGTACACCCTCGGCGGCACCGGTGGCGGGATGGCGGGAAGCCCGCTCGAGCTCGAGGCCGTGGTTCGCGACGGGCTCGCGGCCAGCCCGATCCGACAGGTGCTGGTCGAGCGCTCGCTCGCCGGCTGGAAGGAGATCGAGTACGAGGTGATGCGGGACGCGAACGATACCTGTATCGCCGTTTGCAACATGGAGAACATCGACCCCATGGGCGTCCATACCGGTGACAGCATCGTGGTCGCGCCCAGCCAGACACTGTCCGACCGGCAGTACCAGATGCTGCGCTCCGCGGCGCTGCGCATCATCCGTGCGCTGCGCATCGAGGGTGGCTGCAACGTCCAGTTCGCGCTGGACCCGGCGTCCGATCAGTACTACGTCATCGAGGTCAATCCTCGGGTGAGCCGCTCCTCGGCGCTGGCGTCGAAAGCGACCGGATATCCGATCGCGCGGGTGGCCGCAAAGATCGCGTCGGGGCGGGGACTGCACGAGATCGCCAACGCCGTTACCGGGCAGACGAGCGCAGCCTTCGAGCCCGCCCTCGACTACTGCGTGGTCAAGATTCCGCGCTGGCCGTTTGACAAGTTCCCGGCCGCCGACCGCACCTTGGGGACCCAGATGAAGTCGACCGGCGAGGTGATGGCGATCGAGCGCACCTTCGAGGCAGCCCTCAACAAAGCGCTCCGTGCCCTCGAGCAGCGGCTACCCGATGCCTCGCAGCTACGGGGTCGTCCCGACCTGCTGCACCAGCCGAACGACCGGCGCCTGATGGCCGCCATCCAGGCGCTGCGCGACGGCGCGACGAACGACGAAGTGATCGCCGCCACCGGTTACGCGCCATGGTTTGTCGACCGGCTCGCCTTCATCACCGCGCT